>OFRH01000005.1_pt1 | contig 101828 bp, 49 predicted proteins | sample 1543111 | NCBI WGS metagenome assembly OFRH01 (sample SAMN07774220, study PRJEB24372) | wastewater metagenome | isolation source: Exp Tend NO 100WW | collected 2016-02
CCTTTGTCTCGAGGTAGGGCTGGCCATCCTTGGCCGGCCGCGGCCGAGCAAGGATGCTCGGCCCTACCCGATGCAGGCGTCAGGACTTTTTCATGCAGCCCTCAACTCAGCCCTCCGCTTTTCCCATCGATTCAGTCCTCGATTCAGTCCTCAATGCAGCCATCGACTCAGTCATCTATTATTACATACCTCTTCCACCCAATGAAATCAGCACTTTTATCATCCATCATCCATCTTTCATCGCTCATCTTCTCTTTGGCCGCCGTCTCCGCCGAGCCGGTCCGCATCCTCGCGGCCGGTGATTCGATCACGCAGGGCGGGAAGACATTCGTGACGTATCGCCTGCCGCTCGACCAGAAGCTGCGCGCCGCGGGTCTGAACTATGAGTTCGTCGGTTCGCAGCAGAGCGATGGGCCGAAAGGGCCGCTCTGGCACGAGGGCTACGGCGGCAAGAACGCGGAGTTCCTCGCCGGGATCATGCCGCAGAAGCTCAAGCAGGCGAAGCCCGACATCCTCCTGCTCCACTGCGGCCACAATCATTCCGCCGAAGAGAAACCCGTGCCGGGCATCATCGCCGCCGAGCGCGCGATCATCGAGGCCGCGCGGAAGCAGAATCCCAAGGTCGTCGTCCTGCTCGCGCAAGTGATCACCAGCGGCAAGCTGCCCAAGTACGCCTACATTCCGGAACTCAACCAGGCGCAGGTTTTCCTCGCCCGGGAACTGCACCGCCCAGACGCGCCCGTGGTGATCGTCGACCAGGCGACCGGGTTCGACCCCCAGAAGGACACCATCTTGGACAAGGTCCACCCGAACGCCCAAGGAGCCGAAAAGATGGCCAATAAGTGGTTTTTAGCCCTTAAGCCTTGGATTAAGTGACCATTTAGGGGCCTGGAGGCACAGGGGTAGGGGATTGGTCATCCATTCAGCCCTCAGCGCAGCCCTCGATTCAGTCCTCCGTCATCGATGCAGTCATCTGCCATCGACTCAGTCATCTGGCCTCGATTCAGCCCTCGGTGCTTCCTCCGTCCATTCGCCCGCGGACGCGACGCCGTCGCGTCCCTAACTCATGCGTTTGGCCGGTTTTATAACTTGTCGATTAAATGGCATGTGAATAACTTTTAATGAACGAAATAGAGTGATATACGACTGATTGTGGCATTTAAACGAAGTTTAATGCATAATTTAACGTAATTTTAACAAATAAATTAAAACCCCCAGATCAAACGCCGTTTACACCCTAGGTCAGGTTAAAAACGGCCAAAAACGGTTGTGCGGATGGGGTCAACACCCCAAGATTTTCGGTACCCCCAATCGATGTCACGCCCCCGTGACCTCCCCCAATTTATTCAAATGAAAAGTTCGAAGTCTCGACCCCTCTTTCCTCGCGCGTCCTTGATGGTCGCCGCAGCGCTCCTCGCCGTCGGGTCGACCCCCGCCGCCCGCGCCGCCAACCTCACCTGGAACAAGGACGGTTTCGACTCCGGCTTGAACTGGACCGACAAGGTCAACTGGGGCCTCGCCGGCAACACGTTGTACCCTGATGCCGAAGGCGATACGGCGAACCTGAACATCAACCTGCAGGGCGACCAGACCATCAGCTTGGGCAAGTCGGTCCGCTTGGGCACGCTGAACATCGGCGACTCGGCGTCGTCGTACAACGCGGTGACCTTGGCCGGCGGCCTTGTCGGCGGCATCACGGGCACCAACGGCGCCCTCGTCATGGACGCCCTCGGCGGCGCGACCGCGCAGATCAACAAGTTCGGCCTCGGCCAATCCGACGACATCACGGCGGGCGTCCACCTCAACAACAACCTCATCGTCACCGCGAACTCGCTGGGCGGCGTGCTGAAGTTCTCGGGCGGCATCCGCTCCTCGTTCAGCAGCATCACCTTCGACGGCGCGGGCCAGGTCACGATCAACTCGCAGATCCTCACCGGCGGCGGCATCACGAAGAACGGCACGGGCAGGCTCCTGCTGGGTTCGTCGACGTCCGGCCTGATGATCTACACCGGCAGCACGACCGTCAACGGCGGCACGCTGCAGACGGGCGTGGCCAACGTCATCCCGCAGCGTAGCGCGGTCACCCTCGCCTCCGGCGCGGCCCTCGATCTCTTCGCCTTCGGCCAGACCATCGGCTCGCTGGCCGGCACCGGCACCGTCACGAACACCGCGGGCGCCGCGACGCTGACCATCGGTCGCGACGACACCAGCACGACCTTCGGCGGCGTGCTCAACGCCACCACGGCCGCCAACCTGGCCATCACCAAGCTCGGCGCCGGCGTCCTCACGCTCAACTCGGCCAACGACAGCCTCTTCACCGGCGCCATCACGGTCAACGGCGGCACGGTCCTCGTCGACTTCGCCAACGTCGCCGCGCCGGCCAGCCTCACCACCACCGCCGCTTCCACCGCGTCGACCTCCGTCACGGTCGCCAGCACCGCCGGCCTGGCGGTCGGCCGCCTCGTCACGGGCACCGGCATCCCCGCGAACACCTACGTCACCGCGATCAACGGCAGCATCGTCACGCTCAGCGCCGCCGCGACGGTGGCCAGCGGCGCGACGCTCACCGCTTCGCAGCCTTACCTGCTCGGCACGCCGAGCACCGGCTCCGCGCTGTCCCTCGCCGGCGGCGTGCTGCAGTTCACCGGCAAGTCGGGCCTCGCGGTCTCGCAGCTGCTCGGCGCCGTGACCTTGGGCACCGGCGGCGGCGTCATCTCGATGGTCCCCGCCGGCGACACCTCGCTGGGCAACCGCCTGACGCTCGGCGCCCTCACCGCCACCGCGACCTCGAGCACGCTGCTCGTCAACGCGGCCCCCGGCACCATCATCACCACCACGGGCGCCCCGACCAACGGCATCTACGGCGCCGGCCGCGCGGTGTTCTTCGACGGCACCAGCTACGGCTTCCTCAGCACGATCAGCAGCGCTACGCCGTACATCTTCGGCACGGGCCAGTTCAACGTCACCTCCGCCTCGACCACGCTTGGTTCCACGAGCGTCACCGCGACCAGCCTCGCCGTGGCGGCTTCCACCACCACCGCGGGTTCCACCGTCGTCGCCACCGCCAACACGACCGGACTGGCCGTCGGCATGCCGATCACCGGCGCGGGCATCCCGGCCGGGTCCGTCATCACGGCCATCGTGGCCGGCACCTCCGTCACGCTCAACCAGCCGGCCACGGCTTCGGCCACCGTCTCGCTCACCGCGGGCGGCACGACCGGCATGGTCGTCGGCATGGGCGTTTCCGGCACGGGCATCCCGGCCGGCGCCACGATCGCCAGCATCACGGACGCCAACACCTTCGTCCTGAATACCGCGGCCACCGCGACGAACGCTTCGCTGAACCTCCGCGCCGACCGTACGGTCACCAACCTCCTCACGATCAACGGCGGCGGCCTGACTTCCGAGAACCGCTCCGTCTCCGGCTCGCAGACCCAGATCGCCCCCAACTCGATCTCCCTGACTTCCGCCGTCACGGCTTCGGGCAACGCCGTGGTCACCGTCGGCAGCACGGCCGGCCTCGCGGTCGGCATGGCCGTGACCGGCCCCGGCATCCCTGTCGGCGCGACCATCTCCGCCATCGGCACGGGCAACATCACGTTGAGCGTGGCCGCCACCGCGGCCGGCACCGTCACCCTCGGCGCGGGCGGTCTGTCCATCAACGGCGCGAACACGACCCTCTCGAGCACGAACGTCACCGTTCCGAGCATCACCGGCCTCGCGGTCGGTCAGGCCATCGTCGGCACGGGTGTCCCGGTCGGTGCGACCATCGCCTCGATCCCGGCCGCCCCGTCCTCCATCACCGGCGCCTCCACGACCAGCGGCAGCGCGACCATCAATGTCACCTCCACGACCGGACTCGCCATCGGCCAGGCCGTCAGCGGCACCGGTATCCCGGCCGGCGCGACCATCGCCAGCGTCGTCAACGCCACCAGTTTCACGATCAGCGCCAATGCGACGGCCACCAACACCGGACTGACGCTTGCGGCCAGCGGCCTGATCACCCTGAGCTCGGCGGCCTCGGCCACCGGCTCCTCCCTGGTCCTCACGGTCGGCGGTCAGAGCACCGCCGGCACCCTGCGTCTGGACAGCACTGGCGCTAGCCAGTCTTTCTCGTTGGGCAACAGCAACTTAGTGCTGGGCAGCGGTTCCGGCGCCATCCTCTTCACGGGTTCCAACGCCTACTCTATTAATAGTAGCGCGCTGAGCAACCTCGTCACCTTGGCCAACGCCTCGGTGACCAGCGGCTCCAATCTCGTCACGGTCAGCAGCACCGCGGGCCTGATTCCGGGCATGCCGGTCTCCTTCGCCTCCGGCGTCGCGGGCATCCCGGCCGGTTCGACGATCATCGGCATCGTCGACGGCACCAAGTTCCTCATCAGCGCCAACGCGACCGGCACCTCGAGCACCAACAGCCTCTTCGTGAGCGGCGTCACCGGCGCGCTCACCGGCGGCGCGGCCGGCGACCTGATCATCCATCAGTACGGCACCCAGGCCCTCACGATCAACGCGCCCATCGCCGACAACGCGGCCGGCAACTCGATCAACCTCGTCAAGAACGGCTCCGGCCAGCTCACGCTGGCCCGCGCGCTTCCTTCGAACACCGGAACGTTCACCAACGGCGCCACCGCCATCACCGGCCTCGCCAACACCAACGGCCTGGCGGTCGGCATGTACGTCTTCGGCACGGGCATCGCGCCCAACACGAGGATCACCGCGATCAACGGCGCGACGTCCATCGCCATCAGCACCGCGACGACGGCCGCCGGCACCGGCGCCACGCTGACGTATTCGGATACCACCTACACCGGCAACACGACCGTCAACCAAGGCACCCTGAGTTTCAGCGACTACCGCCAGCTCGGCGCGGGCGTCAACAAGGTCGTCTACCTGCGCGACGGCACGACGTTCCAGTACACCGGCGCCACCGGCGACCTGGGCAGCGCCAATACCGTCAACGGTTACAAGACGCTGTCGCTCCTCGGCGGCAACGTCACCTTCGACATCACCAACGCCGCGACCACGCTCACGCTCAACGGCGCGATCGCCGGCGGCGGCGGCATGACCAAGGTCGGCCCGGGCATCCTCAAGTACGCGGCCGGTAACAGCTTCACCGGCCCGCTCGTCATCAACGCCGGCACGATCCTGCTCAGCGCCAATGACCGAATCGCCGACACCGTCCCGGTGACCATCGCCGCGGGCGCCATCCTCGACAAGTCCGCCGGCCAGGAATTCATCGGCTCGCTCTCCGGCTCCGGCATCGTCGCCAACGGCGCCAGCACCGGCACCTTCGGCGTCGGTCTCGCCAATATCAACACCACCTGGTCCGGCACGCTCACCGGCACCGGCGCGGCCAACTTCACCACGCGCGGCATGGCGGTCATCACCTTGGCGATGCCGAGCACGGCCACCTGGACCGGCACCCAGTACATCGACACCGGCACCATCCGCATCGGCAGCAGCGTCCAGCAGTTCCCGGCCGGCGCCACCTGGACGCTCGCGAACATCCAGAACAGCGTCAACGCCGGCGGCTGGCTCGACCTCAACGGGTTCTCGCAGACGGTCGGGGCGCTCAACTTCTACGGTAACCTTTCCACCGTCAATTCGCAGGCGGGCGTGTTCCTCGGTTCCGGCGGCGTGCTGACCATCGGCAACACCATCACGACCAACGCGCATTACAACACCCAGGCGGCGTTCATCTCCGGCACCAACGGCGCCGCGGTGAACATGCAGAACGCCCAGCGCGCGATCACGGTCTATCGCAGCCTCAACCTCGGCGCCGGCGAAGCCGAGCTCGTCATCGACGCCGACATCACCGGCGGCGGTACTTCCGGCGCCTGGTACAAGTCCGGCGGCGGCACGCTGCGCATGAAGGGCCTCAACCTGCTGACCGGCTCGGTCGCCAACCGTTTCGACGCCGGCACGGCGCTCCTCGACTACGCTCCGGTCACGGCCGCGCAGGTCACGAACAACACCACCAACCGACTCAATCCCCTCGGCGTCCTCGACCTCCGCGGCGGCACGGTCAGTTTCCTCGGCAGCTCGCTCGCCCCCATCTCGCAGACCGTCGCCGGCCTGATCCTGCCGGCCACGGCGGGCGCCAACACCGGCGGCTATTCCAACGTCGGTATCGTCATCGCCTCGGCGCTTCCGCTCGATGAGACCGTCGTCACCTCCGGCTCGTTCAACGTCACCGTCGGCAGCGCCGCCGGTCTCCTCGTCGGCATGCCGGTTACCGGCACGGGCATCCCGAACGGCACGACCATCACCGCGGTCGACCCGGTTTCCCGCGTCGTCACCCTGAGCAACCAGGCCACCGCCAACGGCACCGTCACGCTCACCGCCGGCGCCCCGCAGAACTTCGTCCTCAACCTCGGCCCGATCACCCAGCGCGTCGCCGGCACGGTCCGCTTCGTCCTGCCTTCGGGCGTCCAGTCCTCCGTCAACGGCATCACCACCACGTCGGCGAACGACCTCTTCACCGGCCTCCTCGGCACGCTCGGCGCCGCGGCGACCGTCACCGACTTCTCCGGCGTCACGAACTTCGCCACCGCCGTCGGCGGCAACATCGTCGGCATCACCGCCGCCGCCCGCAACGACGTCTCCCTCTGGAGCAACGGCGAGAACGTCACCGACACCACCGGCTACTTCGGCACGACGCGCAACGTCGTCTCGCCGCTGACCGTCCGCTTCAACGCCCCCGGTTCCTCCATCGTGACCCTGCCGGACGGCGGCCTCCTGAAGATCATCTCGGGCGGCATCCTCCAGACCGGTTCGGCCGGCACGACCATCACGAGCCTGGCCGCCGGCGCGACGACGCTCGGTTCGACCACCGTCGACGTCACCAGCACCGCCGGCCTGGTCGTCGGCGCGGCCGTCACCGGCACGGGCATCGCCGCCGGTACCACCGTCGCGAGCATCGTCTCCGGCACCCAGTTCACGCTCAGCTCCGCGGCCACCGCCACGGCGACGGGCCTCGCCGACCTCAAGGTCGGCACGATGACCTCGATCTCGGGCGGCACCCTCCGCGCGCTCAACAAGGAGCTCATCATCAACACCGACACCGCGGCCCAGCGCCTGACGATCACCTCGTACATCGACGGCTCGCAGTCCCTGACCAAGACCGGGGAGGGCACCTTGGTGCTCAAGGCCGACCGCCTCGCCAACGACTTCACCGGCGCCATCCAGATCCAGGCCGGCGGCATCGAGCTTTCGCGCACGGGCCGCGGTTCCTTCGCCCTCGGCGACACGGCGCCGATCTACTTCTCCAACCAGGACTCCGCCAGCCTGAGCCTGCTTTCCGACGGTCCGGTGCTCCAGAGCATCAACCTCACGGCCGGCGCCCTGACGAGCGGCAACGCCCAGGTCACCGTCGCCAGCACCGCCGGCCTCGCCGCCGGCGTGGCCGTCACCGGCACGGGCATCCCGGCCGGCGCCACCGTGCTGAGCGTCGACAGCCCGACCCAGTTCACCCTGAACGTCCCGGCCACCAGCACGACGAGCGGCCAGACCATCGTCGTCGCCGCCACGGCGATCGGCAGCAAGGTCGTCACCCTCGCGAGCACCTCCGGTCTCGCGACCGGCATGTCCATCTCGGCGCCGGGCGTCTATCCCGGCTCGGTGATCGTCTCCATCGACAGCGCCAACCGCATCACGATGGACCGCGCCTCCTACACGGACGCGATCTCCGCCACGACCTTCCAGTTCGGCTCCACCTACTCCGAGACCGTCGGCTCCATCGCCGGCGGCAACCGTCAGACCAACGCCAACTTCGCGTACATCAACCTCGGGGTCGGCACGACGCTGAACATCAACGAGACCACCGCGTCCACCTTCGTCGGCGAATTCACCGGCCTGGGTTCCGTCCGTCTCGCGGGCAACGCCACGCTGACGCTCACCAACTACCATGCGAGCTTCGGCAACCTGATCATCGACCGCGGCGCCATCTGGCTCGGGACCGGCACCAGCGCCCGACTTTACGCCTCGCTCCCGGCCGGCAACGTGCCGGACATCTTCGTCAACCGCTACGGCGCGCTCTACCTCGACAAGACCTACACCAACGGCGGCGGCGTCGACCAGATCAACAACGTCGTCGCCCTCCACCTGAACTCCGCCGCCGGCACCATGCTGGGCGTCGCGGTCACGGGTGACAAGTATCCGGAGACGCGCCCCGTCGGCGTCTTCAACCGCGGCAACCAGTCGGCCTCGGGCGTCGAGACGATCATGGGCCTGTATTTCGACTCGGGCACGAGTTACGTGGGCGGCTACGCCTCCGGCAACATGAGCCAGGGCTTCCTGACCTCGACCGGCACCTTCCTGCGCAGCAACTTCGCCACGCCGAACCTCCGCGGACGTTATTTCGGCACCAAGGGCTCGGCGACCGCCGACAGCTTCTACCAGCTGGGCATCAGCGACGCCGCCTATCGTTCGGCTTTCAACAACACCCTGCTCGGCGGCGGCACCACGCTCATCTCGGCGCAGATGACCACGGTCGCCAGCTCGTCCAGCGTCACGTGGGCGACTTCCCCGACCGGCCTCGCGGTCGGCATGGGCGTCCAAGGCGTCAACATCCTTCCGACCACCACGATCACCGGCTTGGCCGCGGGTTCGTTCACCATCAGCCAGCGTCCGACGAACGCCGCGAGCTCGACCGCGAACTGGATCAACATCTACGCCGCCACCCCGACCACGAGCATCGTGCCGTGGATGATCGGCGAGACCTGGGTCGACGCCGCCGACCTTTCGGAGACCAACATGGGCAACTCGCTCATGACCTATGACCTGGTCTCGAACTCCCTCCGCGTCCTCGACCTGACGTTCGAGTACGGCACCTTCGCCCAGAAGCAGGCCAACGCCCCCGGTTCGACGACCTGGAACATCCGCGAGTCGCTCATCTCCGACGTGACCGGCCTGACGGCCGGAGGCATCAACGCCCTCGTCCTCCATAACAACACCTCCTTCGCCTCCGACTTCACCGTCAGCGGCACCGGCGCGCTCAGCATCAACGCGGGCGCGATGCTCTTCACGCTCAATCCGTTCGCCGGTCCGGGCGCGGCGAGCTCCACGAAGCTGACCGGCTTCAGCGGCATCGCCCTCGACGGCGCCGGCACGCTCGGCGCGACCGAATACGTCATCTCCGTCGTCAACCCGACCTCGACGGCGATCTCGCCGAAGCTCACCGCGATCATCGAATCGCCGCTCTCCACCAGCGCCAACCTCACGAAGTCCGGCCGCGGCACGCTCGTGCTCACCGGGGTCAATGTCGCCGGCGGTGGCGCGACCAAGCAGACCACGATCAACGAGGGCATCCTCCGCATCTCGACGCTCGACAACATCGGCGGCACGCTCGGCAACCTCGTGTTCGCCGGCGGTACGCTGCAGCTGGCGGACGCCTTCGCGCAGTCCGACCTTTCCACGCGTTCGCTCCAGTTCATGAGCGCGGGCGGCACGCTTGACGTCGGGACGAACAACCTCGCCTTCGCCGGCCCGATCGGCGGCCCGGCGGGCACCAGCATCGGCGGCTTCACCAAGGCCGGCTCCGGCGCGCTCGTCCTCGGCGGCGCCGCCGTCTCGACCTACGCCGGCACGACCCATGTCGCCAACGGCCGCCTGACCCTCGCGGGCGGCATCGCCGGCGGCAACCGCCTGAACTCGGTCACCGCCCTGAATCTCGGCGTGGCCGACACCAACGGCGTGCTCCAGCTCGGCGACGCCAACGGCGCGCTCAACCAGTCGGTCCGCTCGCTCTCCTCCCTCACCGGCCTGACCGCGGCGGACGTCCTCACGCTCGTCGGCGGCACGGGCTACGCCTCGGCTCCGCTGCTGAACCTCAACGCCAGCGGCGGCATGCTGGGTTCCACCCCGGCCCAGGCCCGCGCCACCGTCTCCAGCGGCGTGATCACCGGCATCACCGTCACCGACCCGGGTCTCTATCTGCCGGGTTCCACGCCGACCGTCACCATCACGACCACCGTCCCGACCAACAATCTCCAGCGCGTCTACATGCGCGGCGTGAGCACGACGGCGGGTTCCACCACGGTCAACGTCGAGGGCGGCGCCGCCGGCATCGTCCTCACCGGCGCGAGCACCGTCGCCGGTTCCTCGGCCGTCTTCGTCCCGACCACCCAGGTCCTCAACAACCTCATCGTCGGCCAGTCGATCGCCGGTCCCGGCATCCCCGCCGGCGCGGTCATCGCGACCATCCCGAACCTCGCGGTCCCGGTGTTCACGCTGAACGTCCCCGCCACGGCCACCTCCAGCAACGTCAGCCTTCTCCACGGCGGCCTTATCCAGGGCATGGTCGTGGTCGGCACCAACATCCCCGTCGGCTCCACGGTCGAACGCGTCATCAGCCCGACGCAGTTCATCCTGAGCGCTCCGGCGATCGCGACCGCCACGAACCAAGGCCTGCTCGGCATGCTCTACGGCGGTTCCGGCGCTTCCATCACGCTCCGTCCGCTCGGTCAGGGCGCGACCAACGCCATCGTCGGCGGCGCTTCCGCCAATTCCACCCTCACGGTCGACCAGGATACCACGACGACCTACGTCGGGTCCATCGGCGGCGCCGGCACGAACGAGAACAACGTCTCGATCGTCAAGTCGGGCGTCGGCACCCTCAATCTCGCGGGCTCCGTCCTTTCCTACACCGGCACGACCTCCGTGACCGGCGGCGTCCTCAACATCACCGGTTCCGCCGCCACGCCGCTGGCGACCTCCGGCGTCGCCGTCTCCGCCGGCGCGGTCCTGAACTTCCTCAACGGCGTCGGCCAGTCGCTGACCCTCTCGTCCACGGCCGGTAGCCTGAACCTCGGCGCCGGCGCGTCCGGCGGCGCGACCCTCGGCCTCGAGCTGGGTGCGACCTCCAACTACGACCGCATCATGACCGCCGGTCCGGCCGTCGTCGCGAACAAGGTCATCCTCAACCTCGCCGGCCTCAGCGGTCTCCAGGCGGGCCAGTACGACCTGATCACCGCGCAGAGCGGCCTCAGCGGCGGCACGTTCTCGCTCGGCAGCCTCTCCGGTCTCGGCGGCTTCTCCTTCGCGCTCAACACCTCGGACACCGCGGTCAGCCTCGTGACGACGGCGCTGACCCCGAACCTCTACTGGCGCGTCGGCTCCGACGTCAGCTGGTCGAGCCTCAACTACTCGAACTACGACACGAACTTCTTCACGGACGCCGCCGGCACGACCAACGCCAAGGGCTTCCCCGGTCTCGCCAACAAGGTCATCTTCAGCACGACCAACTCCGCGGCGACCTCCTACGTCACCACGCTCGACGGCAACTTCACCGTCGGTAGCCTCCAGTTCACCGCGAACCCGACCGGTATCACCAGCGTCGTGATCGCCCCCGGCGGCCCCGAGGCCGCGGCCCTGACGCTCGCGCCCGCCTCCGCTTCCGACGGTATCACCGTCGACGCCAACGCCGGTGCGATCACCTTCAGCGCCCCGCTGGTCCTCGGCGCCAGCCAGACCTGGAACGTCGCCGGCACCGGCGCCAACGGCTCCTCGCTCACCCTGACCGGCGGCATCACCGGTCTCGTCGGCAACAACCTCACGCTGACCGGCGGCCTCGGCACGGTCTTCAACGTCTCCGGCACGTCGACCTACGCCGGTTCGACGACCCTGGACGGCGTCACGCTCCAGGCCAACGCGGCCAACGCCCTCAGCTCCAAGTCCTCCTTCGGCATGACCGCCAACGGCGGCGTGCTCGCGCTGAACTACTATTCGAACGTCATCGGCTCGCTCTCGGGCGCCTATGGCTTCGTCGAGAACAGCGGTTCGGGTTCGCTCCTGAACCTCGTCCCCGCCGCCGCGACCCTCACCCTCGGCGGTGACAACGCCAACGTGAACTTCGGCGGCGTGATCCGCGACGGCGGTTCCTTCGCGCTCTCCCTGACCAAGAACGGCACGGGCGCCCAGACGCTCTCGGGCAACAACCTCTACACCGGCAACACGACCGTCAACGCGGGCTCCTTGAACATCACGGGCACCTACGTCGGTTCCGCGACCACCACGTTGCTCGTCTACGGCAACAACTCCGGCAAGGCCGTCGTCAACGTCAGCGGCGACATGTCGCTCTTCGCCACCCAAGGGGCCAACGCCTTCGGCGCGGTCTCCGTCTACAACCAGACCGCGGGCAACGTCATCCTCGGCCAGAACTCCAGCAACTCCAACCAGTTCATCGCCAACGGCGACGGCTACGGCTACTTCAACCTGACCGGCGGCCTCTACCAGCTCGGCGCGGCCGGCCGCTTCATCAACGTCAACGGCTCCGCTTCCAACACCGGCATCGGCGTCGGTTACGTGGGCGGCACCGCGACGCTGAACAACAGCTCGGGTGATTCCTGGTTCATCAACGGTTGGAGCGGCAACGCCCAGTTCACCGTCGGACCCGGCGGCTACGTCAACCGCACCGGCACGACCGGCGGCTACTACCTCGGCATCCTCCTGAACAGCAGCAACGCGGGCGACGCGTTCGGCGCGGTCAACATCGCCGGCGGCACCTATGACGGCGGCGCGGACGTCCTCCGCGTGGGTAACGGCGGCACGATGTTCAACTCGCAGGCGTTCTTCAACCTCACCTCCGGCCTCATCGCCGTCGGTGGCAACGCCAGCATCGCGAACAACACCACGGCCTCGCCGACCCTCTCGGTCTGGTCCAACAACTTCGGCTACAACAACCTCTCGGGCGGCACGATCCGCGCGAACGCGGCGGCCACGACGGGGATCCTTTCGTCGTCGAATCCGGGTTACATCACCTTCAACACCAACCTGTACGGCGCGATCAACAACGGCAGCCTCGGGGCCTCGGCCACGGGTGTCGTCACGATCAACACCAACGGCTTCAACGTCAGCGTCCCCGGCATCCGCGCCGCGGAAGGCGCGGGCGTGACCCAGGCCGATCTTGCCGTCACGGGCGGCGCCGGCTACGTCGGCGCTCCGCTCGTCCGTTTCAGCACCACCGGCGTCCTTGCCGGCGGTTCGCCTGCCTCCGGTTACGCCGTCATCAACGGCAGCGGCCAGGTCACCGGCATCGTCATCACCAGCCCGGGCACCTACGCCCCGGGCACCGTCCCGACCGTCGCCCTCCTCGGCGGCGGCGGCACCGGCGCCAGCGTCAGCGTCGCGGCCCTCAACACCGCCAACGCGGCCGGCCGCCTGATCAAGTCGGGCGCGGGCACGCTCACCTTCACGGGGGTCAGCACCTTCACCACCCCGCTCACCGTCAATGACGGCACCATCGCCGTCGGCAACGGCGGCGCGCTCAACGCCAGCACGATCGCGGCCTACAAGGCCGGTCGTTTCCTCGTCGTCGCCCAAGGCGGCGCCATCGTCGGCGACACGGCCGCTGCGATCGTCGACATCGCCCGCTTCACCAACGGCAGCAGCACCGGCGCCATCGCGCTTTCGCCGGCCACCGCCGGCGCCAACCTCGACCTCGGCAAGTCCGGCTACAATCTCCCCGGCATGGGCATCGGCGCCGGCATGGGCGACGTGACCTACACGGGCACCTACACCCCGGGCAACGCGGGCTTCTTCCGCTTCGGCGGCGGCGGCGGCAACCTGACTTACACGGCGAACATCGCGAACCTCCCGGGCGGCGTCTCCAATGTCGCCATCATCGGCAGCTCCGCGTCCCTCACCGGTACCAACACGTTCACCGGCGGCCTCACCCTGGCCACGACCGGCACGCTCCAGATCCTCCCCGCCGCTTCCCAGGCTACGGCCAACTTCGGCGCCAGCCCGGGCGGCCTCACGGCCCTTGGCGGCACCATCCGCTGGGCTTCCGGCGCGACGACCGACATCACCAGCGGCCCCGCGGCCATCGCGGGCGGCATCTCGCTCTTCGGCACGACGATCTTCGACACCAACGGCAACAACGTCGAGCTCGCCGGCTCCATCGGCAACTACGCCCTGACGAACAGTTCGCTCAACGGCCTGGGCGGCGGCATCACCAAGGCCGGCCTCGGCAGCCTGACGCTCTCCGGCGCCAACACCTTCCTCGGCGGCAGCACCGTCACCGGCGGCACGCTGGTCCTGAAGAACTCCAACGCGCTCGCGTACAGCACGCTGACGCTCACGCCGCTCTTCACCGCCAACAGCACCGTCGTCTTCGACTCCTCCGTCGCGTCCAAGGTCTTCACCCTCGGCGGCCTCAGCGGCTACATCAACGTCGCCCTCCAGGACAACGCGGCGACCCCGAACGCGATCACCCTGCGCGTCGGCAACGGCGGCCAGTCCTTCACCTACGGCGCGACCCTTTCCGGTCCCGGCAGCCTGGTGAAGCTCGGCTCCGGCACCTTCACGCTCGGCAACGGCACGGCCAGCATCATGCAGACGTATGCCGGCAGCACGACCATCCAGACTGGCTCCGACGGCGTCACCACGGGCCAGGCCGACCGCATCAGCACGCTCCTCGTCAACTTCGGTACCACCGCTGCCAGCACCACCAGCTTCACGACCTACCCGAACACGACGAACATCCTGCCGTCGACCACCGTCCTCAACTTCGGCGGCGGCTACGGCCGCCTCACCGGCGGTTCGACGACCAACGCCTCCACGACCGTCACGGTCGCCAGCACGACTGGCCTCCAGCCGGGCATGACGATCACCGGCACGGGTATCCCCGCCAACACCACGATCGCCAGCATCACCGACGGCACCACGCTGGTCCTCAGCTCCGCGGCGACCGCGGCCGGTTCCGCGCAGACCTACGTCTACGGCCTCGTGCCGCAGGCGAACGCGCTCTCCGGCTACACCGCCGACCAGCTCGCGTCCATCGGCGCCGGCAGCGGCCGCCTGCAGCTCGCCGCCGCGGGCGCGACCAACTCGCAGACCGTCGCCAGCACGCTCATCGGCACCGGCGCCTCGGAGATCGTCCTCGCCAGCAGCGGCACGTTCAATCTCGCGCTCACCCTCGGCACGCTCAGCCGCGTCAAGGGCGGCACGCTCTTCATCGCCCAGCCGAGCAATACCCGTTCCGCCTCGAACGGCGTCCAGACCTCCTCCGGCTCCTCCGGCGCCCTGATCACCGACGCCAACGGCACGGCCTACGTCGTGTTCGGCGCCAGCAGCACGCTCAGCGTCACCGACTGGGGCGCGAAGAATGCCGGCGGCTGGATCGACGCCCCGGCCTACACGGACACCGTCGCCGCCACGACCACCTACGCGGCCGGCAACAACCTGAACGTCGTCAACTCGAACACAGGCACGTTCTGGGCTACCCAGACGATCAACTCGCTGCGCTTCCAGTCGACCAACGGCTATACGGCCACCCTCGCCGCGGGCAGCACCCTCACGATCGCCACGGGCGGCATCCTCTTCGGTTCCTCGGCGGCTTCGTCGACGATCACCGGCGGTACCATCGTCCCCGGCGCGGGCCGCGAGCTCGTCGTCTTCGCCAACGGCAACAACCTGACGATCAACTCCGTCCTCGGCAACAGCTCCGGCGGCGCGTCCGACGTCACCTACCGCGGCGTCGAAGGCCTCGGCATCGGCAAGAACAACGTCATCATCGATAAGCTCGCGAACAACACCTACACCGGGAACACCTACATCAGCGGCGTCCGTGTCTACCTTGGCACCGCGACGACCACCACCTCCGCGGCCGCCGCCATCAACGCGACCACGCTGACCGTCACCGCCGTCGCCAATGTCGCGGTCGGTTCTTCCGTCACCGGCACGGGTATCCCCGCCGGCACGACCGTCACCAACGTGGCCGGTTCCGTCCTGACGTTGAGCCAGCCGATCTCGGCCGCCATCGCCTCCGGCGCGACCGTCACGTTCTCCAGCGGCACCCCGTTCGGCACGGGCGCCAGCGGCAACGTCTACATCTACGGTAACAACTCGGGCCAGTTCTACTTCAACACGGTCCAGAAGATCACCCGTAACTGGTACGTGATCGGCAACGGCTGGGGCGAAGGCTCGGGCAATAACACCAGCGGCCACGGCGCGATCCGCCTCTCCGACGGTTCCGAGCTCGCGGGTAACCTGGTCCTCATGGGCGACGCCGCGGTGCGTTCCTTGGGCGCCTTGGCGACCGTCAGCGCGACGCTCTCGGGCAACTACTCGCTCTTCAACATCTCCGGCTACGCGGACGGCACCGTCAACATGACGGGTAACAACACCGGCTGGGCCGGCTCGATCCTCAGCGGCTCGGGCGCCTATCGTTTCGACACCCTGGCTAACCTCGGCTCGCCGACCAGCATCGGCATCGGCGGCTCGGGCTCGGTGATCGTCGGCTTCACCGGCGTCCAGGCCAACGTCATCAACAAGGTCACCTACGGCTCGACGGGCACGATCGCCCTGCGCGCGTCCAACGCGACCGAGAACATCGACTACCGCGGCCTCAACGCCGCGACCCTGACCCTCGGCGCGGGCGAGAGCCTCACCTACACGGGCACGTACACGCCTTACGCGGTCAACGGCCAGCCGACCTTCCGCCTCGGCGGCGGCGGCGCCAACCTGACCTTCCCGGCGGCCATCACCGGCAACGCCTCCGTCGTCCTCGCCGGCGGCTCGGCCGGCGGCGCCTACGGTTCCGTCTTGCTGACCGGAGCCAACACCTTCACGGGCGGCATCACCATCGGTTCGTCCGCCTACTACACCGGCATCAGCGCCGGCTTGCCGCTTTCGACGACCCCGTTCTCGGTCCTCGGCAACGGCCCGGTCTTCCTCGACGGCAACTCCTCGATCCAGCTCAACGCCTCGACGGTCGCGACGAACGCCGACCTCAGCTCCGCCGCGAACCTGACCTACGTCAACGTCCGCGCCGGCACGAGCACCTTCGACATCCAGGCGGTCGGCTCCCTCGCCACGCCCGTCACCTTCGCCCGCGGCATCGGCTTCTACGGCGCCGGCGCGTTCCAGAAGAACGGTTCGGGCGTCCTGCAGGTCAACGGCGTCAGCACCTACCTCGGCAACACCGTCGTGAACGGCGGTACGCTCGTCCTCAACAACGCCAACCCGTTCAACGCCGGCTACGGCACCAACGGCGCGGCCGCCAGCAACTTCGTCGCGATCAACAGCGGCGCCTACACGGTGCAGCTGGCGACGTCGGCCACGATCGCGGGCCTTTCCGCGACCAACACGACGACCACCAGCGCGAGCGCGGCCATCGTCAACCTGAACGACTTCACCCTGACCATCGCGGGCACGGGTTCCTCGACCTTCACCGGCGCCCTCAACGGCGGCGTGGGCGGCGCCGGCACCGCCGGCAGCCTGCGCAAGATCGGTTCGGGCAACCTGACCCTCGGCGGCACGACCAACTACACCGGCGCCACGGAAGTCCGCGGCGGCACGCTGACGCTGAACTACAATCTGCTGACGACGACCCCCACGGCGATCATCAACCCGCTCAGCGCCCTCGTCCTCGGCGGCGGCACGCTGACCCAGACGCCGAAGTCCACCCAGACGGCGACCCATACGCAGACCTTCGCCAGCACGACGATCGCTCCGGGCGGCTCGGTCACCACGAAGGGCACTCCGACGACCGGTTTCGGCACGATCCTCGCCCTCGGCGCGATCACCCGCCAGACGGGCGGCGCGGTCGACTTCGGCATCGTCAACAACGGCACCCTCGGCAACGTCACCACGACGACCACGGCGGTCGATGCCGGCGGCCTCCTCGGCGGCTGGGCCACCGTCAACAGCGGCGCCAACTTCGCGACGGCCTCCACGGGCAACGTCGCGGCCAACGCGGCCAACGTCACGGCGCTCTTCAACGTCGGCGCTTCGTCCAACGTCGACAGCCCGACGGTCACGACCATCGGCGGCGCCCAGACGATCAACTCGCTCCGCTTCAACACCGCTCCGTCCGTCAGCTACTCCCTCGACGCGACCGGCGGCCTGACCATCGGCAGCGGCGGCATCCTCGTCACCGGCGCCAGCGGCACCAACTCCTTCACGATCGCGGGCGGCACGCTCACTTCCGGGAACGGCGCGGACCTGATCGTCCACCACTGGAACGCGACGCCTTCGGCCTACCTGGCGATCGACTCCCGCATCACCGGCAGCATCGGCCTGACCAAGGTCGGCTCCGGCACGCTCATCGTCTCCAACGCCACGAACAACTTCACCGGCGCGATCAATATCGGCGGGAGCGGCATCCTCCAGGTCACGGCCTCCGGCGCCCTGAGCTCGGGTACGGTCAACCTCAACAGCGGCGCCCAGTTCCAGCTGGCCGGCGGCGTCACGCTGACGAACAACATCGTCGTCAACAACGCCTCGGGCAAGTCGGCCGAAGGCGCGATCTTCGCCTACGGCACCTCCGGTTCCTCGACCTTGTCGGGCAACATCACCGTCAACCAGACCACCTTCGCGGGCGGCCTCCTCGCCACCGCGGGTTCCACGCTCTACGTCACGGGCCAGGTCAACGCGGCTTCGGGCCAGATCGTGTCCACGCGCGTCGGCAAGTTCGTCTTCTCCGGCGGCGGTTCGGCGGACTACTTCTACAACCAGCAGGCCGACGTCGCCCTGGGCGCCAACAACGGCCTCCCGACCAACGCGATCCTCGACATCGGCTCCGTCGGGGCCGCCACCTTCGACCTCGCGGGCTTCAACCAGACCCTCCGGGCGCTCACCCGTATCGCGGCCCAGACGGCCACCGTCACCAACACCTCCGCGGCTCCGTCCATCCTCACGCTCAACGTCCCGGCGGCGGACGGCGCGAACGGCGGCCGGAACACCGGCGACTACACCTACGCGGGCGTGATCGCCGGCAATCTCGCCCTCGTCAAGAGCGGCGCCGGCACGCAGACCCTCAGCGGCGCGAACACCTACCTCGGCGGCACCACCGTCGACGCCGGCACGCTCAAGCTCGGCTCGGCCAACGCCCTCGGCGGCGACATCGGCTACAACGGCGCCCTGACCGTCAACGGCGGCAAGATGGACATCAACGGCGTGGGCAACCTCGCCATCGGCGCCCTCGCCGGTTCCGGCGGCGTCATCACCGACGACGGCCTGCAGGTCGGCGCCTCGGTGCTCTCGACCGCTTCCGCGGCCAGCTCGCTCTTCGCGGGCGCCATCAATGACGGCGCCTACCGCACCCTCGCGCTCTTCAAGGAAGGCGCGGGCGTCCTCTCGCTCTCGGGCAACAGCACCTATTCGGGCATCACCAACGTCTACGCCGGCGCGATCAACGCCCGCAGCGCCACCGCGCTCGGCACGTCCGCGGGCGGCACGGTCGTCTTCACCGGCGCCGCGCTCGAGGCCCAGGGCGGCTTCACCTCGGACGAACCGCTGACCTTCGGCGGCACGGGCACCGGCGCCGCTTCCGGCGCCCTGCGTAACATCTCCGGCGCCAACACGTTCAGCGGAGCCATCACCGTCTCGTCCGCCGCCCGCATCAACAGCGACGCGAACTCTCTCACGCTCTCCGGTCCGATCACCGCCACCAACCTGGCGCTCACCTTCGGCGGCGCCGGCGACGTCAATGTCTCCGGTTCGATGGCCCTCGGTACGGCCGGATTCGCCAAGGACGGCGCGGGCACGCTCTCCCTCCAGGCCGCCAACACGCTTTCCGGCGCGGTCACCGTCGCCGCCGGCGCGCTCAATCTCCAGAACTCGGGCGCCCTCGGCAGCACCACCGGCGTCACCGCCGAGGCCGGTTCTTCCGTCCAGCTCCAGGGCGGCGTCACGATCGCCTCGATCCCGCTCATCACCCCGAGCCTCCGCAACATCAGCGGCGCCAACGCCTGGTCCGGCGCCATCTCGCCTCGCAGCGGCGGCGCCCTGACGCTCCAGTCTGACGCGGGAACCCTCGCCATCACCGGCAGCCTCACGGCCACCGGCCTCGATGCCGTCCCCCGCGTGCTGACGCTCACCGGCGCCGGCGACGGCTCCCTCGCCAACGCCTTCACCGGCGCCTCGGCGCTCGTGAAGGGCGGGGCAGGGGTGTGGACCCTCGGTTCGGCCAGCACCTACTCGGTCGCCACCGCCATCGACGCGGGCACGCTCCGTGCCGGCGTGGCCGGCGCGATCTCGCCGAACACGGTCATCACCTTCGCCAACGTGGCCGGTGCGACCCTCGACCTCAACGACACCGCCCAGACCGTGCTCGCCCTCGAAGGCGCCGGCGCGACCGGCGGCTCCGTCCGCCTCGGCGCCTCCGGCGCCCTCACCGTCGGGGCCAACACGTCCTTCAACGGCAACGTCGACGGCACCGCGCTCGGCACCGCCAGCGTGACCAAGACCGGCACGGGTACCTTCACCCTGGGTTCGGCCAGCACCGTCACGGGCACCGTCGCCCTCAACATCAACGCGGGCAAGTTCGTCTTCGGCGGCACCGCCGGCGCGAACGTCGCCGCCACCGTGGCCTCCGGCGCGACGCTCGCCGGCACGGGTTCCCTCCAAGGGACGACCACGCTCGCTTCCGGCGCCACCCTGCAGGCCGGCAACGGCGCGGGCGGCTCGCTCTCCGTCAGCAACCTCGTCTTCAACGGCGCGGCCTCCCTCCGCCTGGCCGACATCGACCTCGGCTCCGCCTCGATCCTCAACGCGGGCACCGTCGCCGCCAACGGCGCCGCGGGTTCGATCACGATCTACGCCACGAAGTCCGGCGCCCTGGCCAATGGCACCTACGACCTGATCACCTATTCGACCGGTCTCACGGGCTTCAGCGCCTTCACGCTCGCCCCGGGTTCCATCGCCGGCCTCAGCGGCCGCCAGAGCGGTAACCTCGTCGACACGGGTTCGAAGATCACCCTCACCGTCGCGGGCGATTCCGTCCGCTGGCACGGCGATGTCGCCGGCTCGGCCGACACCGCCTGGCATGCCGCCGGCAGCGGTCTCCAGAACATGCGCATCGTCCCGGGCGGCGCCGCGACGGACTACCAGGCGGCCGACGCGGTCGTCTTCAACGACCTTGCCGCGACCGGTACGGTCGTGATCAACGAGGCTGACGTGGCTCCGGCCAGCGTCACGATCGATAACGCCGCGCTCAGCTACTCGTTCAGCGGTTCGAAGGGTATCATCGGCATGACCGGCATCGTCAAGAGCGGCGCCGCTCAGGCCACCTTCGCCAACGTCGGCAATAATTTCACTGGCGGCGTCGTCGTCAACGCCGGCACGCTGGTGTTCCAGTCGGCGCAGACCATCGGCGGCGGCCTCGTCGTCAACGGCGGCAACCTCGTCCTCTCCGCCGCCAACACCCTCTCGGGCAACGTCGCGCTCAATGGCTCCGGCACGCTCACGATCGGCAACTCCGGCGCGCTCGGTTCGGGCAACGTCGTCGCCTTCGGCTCAGGCGCCACGGGCGAATTCCAGCTCGCGGGCAATAACGTCACCGTCTCGGGTCTGACGACGAACGCCGCCGTCGGCACCCCGAAGGTCGTCAACGGCGTCTCTTCGACTACCGCCACCCTCACGGTGGACCTTGTTTCCGGTACGAGCGCCTTCGGTGGCGTCCTCGCCGACGGCAGCCTCGGCATCCTCGGCCTCGCCAAGACCGGCGCCGGTACCTTCGTCCTCACGGGTGCCAATACGTTCACCGGTGGCGCGACCGTCACCGCCGGCACGCTCCGGGTGGGGCAGGGCGGTTCCCTCGGCAACGCGACCATCGCGAGCGGCGCCCTTCTTTCCTTCAACCGCGCCGACAGCGCCTCGTACGCCGGCATCACCGGCGGTCTCGGTTCCGTCGACGTCGCGGGCGGCGGCAACCTGACCCTCACGGGCTCGTTCGCCCACGACGGCGGCACGTCCATCGCGGCGGGTCAGACGCTCACCCTCGGCACCGGTGGTTCGATCTCCGGCGCGGGCAGCATCGGCGTCTCCGGTAACCTGGCGGTGAACGCGACCGGCTCGGTCACCATCGGCGCCCCGATCTCCGGTCCGGGCAGTCTCGTCGTCACGGCCGGCACCCTGGTGCTGACCAACGCGAACACCTACCTCGGTGCGACCACCATCGGCGCGGCCGGCGTCCTCCAGGTCGGCAACGGCGGCACCGTCGGCACCCTCCCGGCGTCCGCGGTCATCGACGACAACGGCGAGTTCGTCCTCAGCCGCTCCGGCAGCCTCACCTTCGCCAACACCATCAACGGGACCGGCGCCTTCACGAGCCGCATGGCCACGGGCGGCAACCTGACCCTCACCGGCGTCAACGGCTACTCCGGCGTCACCACCGTCGCTTCCGGCACGCTCACCATCGGCGCGGCCTCGGCCTGGGCCAATTCCACCAGCGTCGTCCTCGGCAGCGTCGGCAACGCCGCCACGCTCGAGCTCAACGGCTTCAGCAAGACCTTCACGAACCTCGCCACGGCCGGCACGGCCGCTGACCAGACGATCCTCAACAGCGCGGTCGGCACTTCCACGCTCACCTTCTCCGGCGCCGGCACCGTCACCTTCGGCGGCGCCTTCGTCGAAGCCGCGGGCAACACCCGCATCGGCATCGCCTACACCGGCGGCGGCGTCCTGGGCTTCGCCAACACGAACACCTACACCGGCGGCACGGTCATCGCCAACGGCACCGCGCGCCTCGGCGCGAACAACGCCTTCTCGACCGGCGCCCTGACCCTCGGCGGCAACGGCACGGTCGGCGTCCTCGACCTCAACGGCTTCAGCCAGACCGTGAGCTCCTTCGCCACCGGCGTCGGCTCCACGGCCTCGGCCCAGCTCATCGGCAACAGCAGCACGACCGCGGACGGCGTCTTCAACTACGCCGGCGGCGCCACGTCCTTCGGCAGCACCATCCAGGACGTCCTCGGCGCGGGCACGCGCACGACCAGCCTCACGCTCTCGGGCGTCGGCGCCGTCACGCTCCTCGGCGCGAACACCTATTCCGGTGCGACCAACATCGGCGCGACCGCCAGCCTCCAGGTCGGCAACTTCGGCACGACCGGCGCCGTCGGCACCGGCGCGATCGCCAACTCCGGTTCGCTGATCTTCGCCCGCACCGACGCCTACGCCCTCTCGGCCGGCAACGTCATCAGCGGCCCCGGCGCCATCGTGCTCGGCAGCTCCGGCACCGTCAGCACCGCCGCCCCGAACGCCATCAGCTCGACGGGCATCCTGTACTATGGTTCCGCCAACGGCGCGACCGTCGTCAGCGGCCTCGACCTCACCAACGGCGCCGGCACCATCGGCGGCCTCGTGGTCCGCACCAAGGGCGCGATCGCCAACACCCTCGCGATCGGCTCCGGCCAGACGCTCCTCGTCCGCGGCAACATGACCATCGGTTACGCTTCCGGCGCGGTCACCGACACCCGCCTCACCGTCACCGGCGGCGGCACGCTGTCCATCGGCGGCGTCGGCAACTCGAGCAAGTACAACGTCCAGATCGGCGGCAACACCTCGACCTTCGACGGCTTCTCCAACAAGGCCTACCTCGACCTCACCGGCCTGGCGGTCTTCTACGCCAACCTCGCGACCGGTACGTTCCGCGTCGGCGATGCCTCGACCACCAACGGCGGTGCCGGCACGGGCGGCGGGGGCTCCACGATCCTGTTCGCGCCCGTCAGCACGGTCATCGCGAACGACATCTCGACCAACTCCCCGATCGGCGTCGATGAGAAGGTTCGCCTCGGCTCGACCTCCAATACGTTCTGGACCGATACCGTCAACTTCGGCGGCGACCGCGCCGGCCTCGACCTTGGCTTCCTGACGAGCACCGGTTCCTTCACGCTCCGCAATCGCCTTGGCACGGGCCGTTCGACGCTGAACATCGCCAACATCGCCAGTACGACGGATGCTATGCCGGTCATCACTTTCGACCTGCTGGGCCATGCGACGGACATGCTGGTGAGTACACTGACCCTGTCGGCCAAGACCGGCACGACCGGTTGCGCCACGACTGCGATCCTGTCGATGGACACGGGCATCTTCGATGCCAGCACGGTGCTTATCGGAAGCCGTGCGTCCAATGCACCTGCGAACGTGGGGAACGCGGGTAATTCCCAGACCACCACTGGCACCTTGAATATCGGGGGTACGTTGACCTTCAATGTCGGCGTCGCCGGCATGACCATCGGCAACAGTACGATCACGAGCAACACCTATGGCAGCAATGTCGTCGCCAGCGTAAACATCTCCGGCACCCCGACCGTCAATATCCTCGGCCCGATCACCCTCGGCGCCTCCAGTAACGCCGCCGGCCCGGTCGCTTCTTCCCTGATTATCAATGGTGGAACGTTCGATATCCGCGGCAATATCGCCAAGGGCACGGGCGCCGGTTCCGGCTCCGTCACCTCGACGCTGACCCTCGACAACGCCTCGCTCAACCTCAACGGCTTCGTCATCGGCGCCGGCGCCCGTCCGATCAACACCCTCAACCTCCGTTCCGGCACGCTCCGCAACGTCGGCGAGATCAACGGCGGCCTCGGCTTCACGAAGTCCGCGGGCGTCGTGTCGGCCAACAACACGCTGATCCTCGAAGGCACCAACTCGTTCTCGGGCAACTTCACCATCGCCGCCGGCACCGTCCAGGTGGGCACCGGCTCGACCACGGGCAACCTCGGCACCACCGCCGTCATCAACAACGCCGCGCTGGTGCTCAACCGCTCCAACGCGTACGCCGTCGCCAACGTCATCTCCGGTTCCGGCACCCTCGCGGTGACCGGCACGGGTTCGATCACCCTTTCGGGCAACAACTCCTACACGGGCGCGACCACCGTCTCCGCGGGTCTCGTCAGCCTCTCCCATGGCAACGCCCTCGGCGGCGTCGGCGCCGGCACGACCGTCGCCTCGGGCGCCTCGCTCGAGCTCCAGGGCGGCATCACCGTCGGCGCGGAAGCGCTGGCGATCGCCGGCACGGGCAGCGCCGCCAACGGCGCCCTCCGCAACTTCTTCGGTGCGAACACCTTCGGCGGCACCGTCACCCTCGGGGGCGCGACCACCGTCCAGTCCGACGCGGGCACGCTGACGCTCGGCAACGCCACGGCCATCGTGGCCGATGTCAACGACGTCACCTTCACGGGCGCGGGTAACACCGTCGTCTCGGGCGCCATCACCGGCACCACCGCGGGCCTGACCAAGACCGGCAACGGCAAGCTCACGCTCGGCGGCAACAGCACCTTCCAGGGCGCGGTCAACGTCAACGCGGGCACGGTCAGCGTCAACGGCGCCAACGGCCTCGGCGACGTCCTCGCCGGCACGACCGTGGCCTCGGGCGCCTCGCTCGAGCTCCAAGGTAACGTCAGCGTCGCGGCCGAGCCGCTCTCCATCACCGGCGCGGGCTTCGGCTCCGCCGGCGCGCTCCGCAACCTCAGCGGCACCAACGCCTACGCGGGCGCGGTCACCCTCGCGGGCGACGCCACCGTCCAGTCCGACGCCGGCACGCTGGCCATCGGCGGCGCGATCGACGCGGGTTCGCGCGAGCTCACCGTCACGGGCTCCGGCAACGTGGCCTTCAACGGCGTGATGTCCGGCCTGACCGCCAAGCTCACCAAGAACGGCAACGGCACGCTCACGCTCGTCGCCGCCAACACCTACCAGGGCGTCACCACCGTCAACGGCGGCACGCTCGCCGTCGGCGGCCTGGACGCGCTCTACGACTTCGCCCTCGTCAACGTCAACGGCGGTTCGCTGAACGTCGGTTCCTATGACGAGACGATCGGCAACCTGACCCTCACCTCCGGCACGATCGCCGGTGCGGGCGGCAGCCTGACGACCTTCTCGGGCGATTTCGACGTCCGTAGCGGTACCGTCTCGGCCAAGCTGGCCGGGGCCAACGGCCTTACCAAGACCACGGCGGGCACCGTCGTGCTCTCCGGCGCCAACACCTTCTCGGGCCAGGTCTCCGTCAACGCGGGCGTCCTGTCCGTCGCGAGCGGCACCAACCTCGGCGACGCGACCAGCACCAACGTCGTCTCCGTCAACGGCGGCACCCTCCGTTACACCGGCGTCTCCGCGGCCACGGCCACCCAGAACTTCCTGGTCGGCGCGGCGGGCGGCACCATCGAGGCCGTCAACAAGACCGCCACCTTCACCCTGAGCAGCGGCCTCACCGGCACCACCGGCACGCTGACCAAGACCGGCGCGGGCACCGTCTCCGTCGCGAACACCGCCGACCTCGGCACGGGCGGCGTCGTCGTCGCGCAGGGCGTCCTCAACGCCGGCTTCGCGGCCAACGGCCTCGGCTCGCTCAACATCGCCTCGGGCGCGACCCTCAACCTGTTCGACACCAACACCATCACGACGTCCGGCGTGGCCCTCACGATGGCCAACGGCGCGACGCTCGGCTTCGACCTCAACGCCCCGGGCGTGAACGACAAGCTCGTGCTCGCCGGCACCCCGTCGCTCGCGGGCATCGTCTCGATCAACCTGAACAACCTCGGCGGCCTCGCGGTCGGTTCGTACGACCTGATCACCGACGCCAGCGGCAGCCTCGCCGGCGCGACCTGGATCCTCGGCAACGCCCCGACGACCCTCAACTACCGCATCACCACGGAGAGCGCCGGCACGATCCTGCGCATCCAGGCCAGCCAGATCACCTACGCCTTCTTCAACGGCGACCAGGGTGCTTCGCTGCTCGCGAACAACGCGGGCGACACCAACTGGGCCACCGATGTCGGTGGCGGCACCGACACCGGCGCGCTGCCGGCCCTGACGGACGCCCTCGTCTTCGGCACCAGCAACGTCACCGCGGGCGCCAAGAACCTGACCCTCGACGGCAACCTCTCCGTCGACAGCCTGATCTTCAACGCCCTCACCGGCGTGCCCTCGATCGCCATCGCCCAGGGTACCTCCGGCACCCTGACGCTCACCCCGGGCAGCTCCGCCAACGGCATCGCCGTCAACGCGGACGCCGGGGCGATCACGCTCTCCGCTCCGCTCGTCGCCGCGGGCGCCCAGACCTGGAAGGTCGTGGGCACCGGCACCAACGGTTCCTCGCTGGCCCTCACCGGACCGGTCACCTTCGCCGGCCCGATCACCAAGACGGGCGCGGGCGCCCTGACGCTCTCCGGCGCCAACACCGGCTCCGGCGGCCTCAACTTCACGGACGGCACGCTGAACCTCGGTTCGGCCAGCGCCGTCGGCACCGGCGTCTTCCAGCTGGGCTCCGGCGTCACGGTCAGCAACGTCGCCGGCACGGCCCTCGCCCTCGCCGCCAACAACGCGATGACGTGGAAGCAGGGCTTCACCGTCACCGGCAACAACCTGTCGTTCGGCTCCGGCGCGGTGACCCTCACCGACAACGTCACGATCAACGCGGCGGCCCTCAGCCTCACCGGCGCGGCGACCACCGCGGTGTCGACCGTCGCTCCGATCAACGACGGACGCACCGTCGTCCTGCCGGCCAACGGCACCTCCGTGCTGTCCATGGGCATGCCGGTCACCGGCTCCGGCATCCCGGCCGCGACCAAGGTCTTCTCGATCTCGAGCGGCACGAACTTCCTCCTGACCTCCGGCGCCACCGCCACGGCCACCGGCCTGACCCTCACCGCCTACCCGACCTACGTGGTCGACGGCGTCATCTCCGACGGCGGCGCGGGCCTCGCGCTGACCAAGACCGGCGCGGGCTTCCTCGCCCTCGGCGGCGTCAACACCTTCGGCGGCGCCGGCAAGACCGTCGACATCCAGGGCGGCCTCCTGAGCGTCAACTCCGACGCGGCCCTCGGCAACGCGGCCAACACGGTGACGATCGCCGCCGACGGCGCCGAGAACACCGGCTTCCGCGCGACGGAAAGCTTCGCCACTTCCCGCACGTTCAACCTGAACGCGGCCAGCAACGCCTTCACGGTCACCACCGGCAAGACGCTCACGTTGTCGTCGCCGTTCGCCTTCGGCGCCCTCACCAACACCCTCTTCAAGAACGAGGCCGGCACGCTCGTCCTTACCGCCAACAACTCCGGCTGGACCGGCGGCCTGACCGTCAACGCCGGCGTCGTCCGCCTCACTTCCGCCACCGCCGGCGGCTCGGGCGCCTTCTCCGTGTCGCCGGGCTCGGCCAACATGGGCACGGCCCTCCAGCTCTCCGGCGGCTTCACCTGGAACAACCCGATCACCCTCCAGGCCACGGGCGCCCAGCTCCAGGGCGGCGTCAACTTCGGCGGCCAGCTCCAGAGCCTCGCCGGCACGAACTACCTGACCGGCCTGATCACCATGCCTTACGGCGCGGTCATCGGCTCGGACGCGGGCAGCACGCTCAACGTCATGGGCGGCATCTACGCCGGTATCAACAGCTCCATCGGCAACACCGCCCTGCGCTTCGTCGGCGCCGGCAACTTCGTCCTCAGCACGACCGAGCTCTCGGTCGCCCCGGGCACCACCTACAGCTCGATCGAGAAATACGGCACGGGCACGTTCAGCATCAAGTCGAGCAACAGCACCAACGTCACCGACACCGCCGGCAACGGCCTCGTGGTGAAGCAGGGCACGCTGGTCATCGACGCGAACGGCACCTGGCGCTCCAAGCTCTTCATCGAGAACGGCGCGACCGTCACCGTCGACGACTCCCTCGTCAACTTCGACAAGGGACGCTTCTCGAACTACCAGAGCGGCATCTCCTACGACCTGACGATGCGCGGGGGCAACTTTAACCTCGTCGGCGCCCTCAGCAGCGCCTTCCCCTCGTACGAGAACTTCAACACGCTCGTGCTCAGCAGCCGTGGTTCCAACGTGCTGACCGTCACGCAGCAGAACGCCAGCTTCGCCCAGACGATCCTCGCCTTCCGCAGCGGCACCGCCTGGACCAACCCGACGCCGGCCCAGTCCACCGCCGCCAACGGCGCCTCGTATCTCTTCCGCGGCGTCGGCGAGACGCCGGCCACGGCCCGCGCGAGCGTCCAGCTCGCCGTCGATCCCACCTGGGCGGGCGAGTCCGGCGCCGCCGGCGCCGCCAACCGCGCCATGCTCCCGTGGGCGCTCGTCGACCTGACCACGACGGGGCAGGGGATGTCCTTCGCCACCACCGGCGTGATCAACAACGGCGGCCTCACCCGCTACCTCCGCCCGCTGGCCTCGACCGAATACGAGACCAATCCTTCCGGCATCATCGGCACGACCACCGGCACCGCGGCCACCTCCAACGTGCAGCTGATCGGCGCCTCGACGTTCAATGTCATCGGCAACGCCACGCGCAACTCCCTCACCATGGAAGGCGGCGCCAACCTCAGCATCGCCGACGGCGCCCAGTTCAACCTGCGCACGGGCGGCATCCTGGTCCGCGCCGGCAGCACCTCGACCATCTCGGGCGGCGTGCTCTTCTTCCCGAACACGTTCTCGCCGCTGACCATCTGGACGGTCGGCGACCTGACCATCAGCTCGTCCCTCGCGGGCGGCGCCGGCATCTCGAGCGGCAACATGTCGCTCATCAAGAACGGCCCGGGCACGCTCACGGTCGCCCCGGTCGCCTCGACCATCAACGGCCTCGCCGCGACGGGCACGAACTCCCTCTCGGGCCAGTTCGTCCTCAACCAGGGCACGCTGAAGCTCGGCGCCGGCATCAACAACGCCATCCAGCCGTTCAACTACTTCTCGGCCATGGCGGGCACGCTGGACCTCAACGGCACCTCGCTCTCGACCTACGGCTTCTTCAACGACTCCACCGTCGCCGGCAACGGCGCGAACATCACCAGCAACAACGGCACGGGCCACCTGATGATCACCACGGACGCGCGCAACTTCTCGGGCACGATGTCCGGCGACCTGAAGTTCACGAAGTCCGGTTCCGGCACGTTCAACTTCTACTCCGACCTCACCTACACCGGCGCGACCGTGATCAACGGCGGCCTGACCGTCATGTACCATGACGCCCGCCTCTCGGCGACCTCGGCCCTGGACCTCAACCTCGCCAATCTCTACCTCGAGAACAACAACAGCTGGTCGGACAACGGCGACCGCATCGCCGACACGATCCCGATCACCATGCGCGGCGGCTACCTCGAGCTCCGCGGACGCGCCCAGGGCAGCTCTTCCGAACGCATCGGCACGGCCACCCTGGCCCTCGGCCAGTCGCAGTTCGTCGTCGCCAACGGCGCCGGCGCCGACGCGACCGCGACGCTGACGATCGGCAACCTCGTCCGCAACGTCGGCACGGCGGTCAACTTCACCTCGGGCCTGTACAACCGCGTCAAGATTGAGCAGCTCAACGGCGTGCCGTTCTCCTCGGCCAACCTCGTCAACGGCATCATCGGCGGCTGGGCCGTCATGGGCGCGATCGGCACGGGCACCCACCACTTCGCCACCTACTCGCCGATCTACGGCGTGGGCGCGATGGGCACCGACGGCTTCCTCGGCTACTCCAACGCGACGACCGACGCCACGACCCTCGACACCGCCACGGCCGCCTCGAACCTGAACATCAGCTCGGCGGTCACGCTGACGATCCCGCTCGCGACGGACAAGACCATCAACTCGCTGCGCTTCGACAACGTCGCCTCCTCGACGCTGGACATCGCCGCGGGCAAGACGCTCACCATCGGCACCGGCGGCATCATCATGTGGAGCACGAACTCCCAGTTCATCGGCGCCACCGGCAACGTCGGCAACATCACCTCGGGCACGAACGAGCTCATCGTCGAGACCCAGGGCGGCGGCTGGCACCTCATCCGTCCGAACATCGTCGGCGCCGGCATGGCGTTGGTGAAGACGGGCAGCGGCACCCTCCAGCTCGAAGGCACCAGTTCCTATGACGGCGGCACCTTCGTCAACCAAGGCATGCTCGTCATCAGCCCGTGGGGCGGCGGCGGCCGCATCCCGCTGGCGGCCGATCCCACCAAGGGCGTCGTCGTGACGCAGGGCACGCTGCACACCCAGATCGTCGCCGCGATCAATCCGGGCAACGAGATCGTCGTCAACGGCGGCGGCGTCGTCCGCTTCTTCGGCGACAACACGATCAAGAAGATCACCGTCAACAACAACGGCTCGGCCACCCAGTCGATCGTCCGCTCGTTCAACGACGCGGTCTACGCCAACAACGTCTGGTCCCTCGGCGACCGCGGCGTCCTGACCGTCGGCACCGGCGGCATCGTCGCCACCTCGCAGAACATCCTGCCGCTCAGCTACCTCGAAGGCCGCTTCGACTTCGGCTCCGCGCCGAACACCATCGACGTCGCCCCGGTCTCCGTCAACGGCGTCGCCGACATCGATTCCCTCCGCGCCACCCTGGGCATCCAGGCGATCGTGGGCTCGGCCGGCGGCATCACCAAGACCGGCAACGGCGTGCTGCAGTTCAACGCGCAGTACTACTCCACCGGCGCCTTCAACGTCGCGGCCGGCGGCATCAAGACCGGCGTGACCAACGCCGGTTCCCGCCTCTCCCGCCTGAACCTCGGCGCCGGCACCCGCTTCGACCTCAACGGCCTCAACACCGTCTGGGGCTCGCTCACGGGCACGGGCGACATCTTCAGCGCCACCGGCACCCCGACGCTCTCCGTCGGCTTCGACAACACCTCCTCGACCTTCTCGGGCCGCCTGATGCGCTTCAACGACGCCGCCTACGGTCTGCTGACCAAGGTCGGCACGGGCGTGCTCACCCTCGACGCCGCCCAGCCGGCGACCGGCTCCTTCGGCGCCATCACCGTTTCCGGCGGCGGCCTGACCTACTCGGGCAACGGCAAGGCCTTCGTCTCCTCGGCCGCGGCCACCAGCCTCTTCAACGTCCAGACCGGCGGCGTCCTGACCCTCGACAACGCCGCGACCAACGTCAGCAACCGCCTCGGCGCGGCGGCCGGCGGCACGGTCAGCTTCCAGGGCGGCAAGCTCGTCGTCACCGGCAACGCCGGCGCGTCGACCACCGAAGGCATCGCGACCCTCGCGCTGCCCACGGGCGCCGGCCGCATCGAGCTCGTGCCGGACGCGGGCAACGCGCTGACGCTGAACATCACCAGCCTGTCGGCCCTCTCCACCGGCTCCCTCGTCATCGCGGGCGTCGACGGCAACAGCGGGGCCGGTTACGCCGACCTCCAGCTGACGACCGCCAACATGGCCGCCGGCCAGGGCTTCGGCGGCACCAGCCTCGCCGTCCGCGGCGACATCCTCGTCTCGGCCAGCCGCACCGGTCTCGGCGACGGCTTCCTCGTCCAGGATCCGACGAGCTTCGCCTGGCGCGCGCTCGCCGCGAACGAACTCAACCCGACCGTCTCCGCCTGGACCAGCCAGCAGAACGGCGGCGTCACCGGCGCGGTGACGATGAGCTCGCCCACCTCGGCCAACACGCTGACCTTCGACGGCGCGACGACCTCGCTCGCCTCCGGCCTCTCGGCCACGACCTTCGGCAAGTTCGGTCCCGCCGGCACGGTCCTGACGCTCTCGCTCGCCAACGCCTCGGCCGTCCTCGTCAAGAGCGGCACCGCGTCGATCGACGTCGGTCTCGTCGGCACCGCCGGCCAGGCCCCGCAGTTCCACGTCCTCGCGGGCGCGACGCTCAACCTCGACTCCTACCTCGGCATGGGCGGCGCCCTCGGCTTCGTGAAGTCCGGCGGCGGCGTCATGAACCTCAACGCGCTCACCGGCATCCCCGGCGCCACCGAAGTCAAGATCAACGGCGGCACCCTGCGCCTCAACTCCGGCTTCGACAACACGATCCCGGTCAATCCGACCACGGCCAGCCCGTCCCTCGTCTACCTGCACCTCAGCGACCCGAGCTCGGTCCTCGATATCGGCGCCAAGAACCAGACGGTCCAGGGCCTGACCAGCGCCAACCCGCTGCCCGGCATGGGCGGCACGATCACCGGCCTCGCCGGCGCGGTCTTCACGACCACCAACACCTCGACGTTCTCCGGCACCCTCGCCGGCGGCCTGTCCTTCCAGCGCGCGGGCAACACCACCACGACCCTCACCGCCCCGAGCACCTACACCGGCTCGACGGTGCTCCGTGGCGGCGTCCTCCAGCTGCGCGACGAGGCTTCCATCCTCAACACCTCGGCGGTCGTCATCAACAACGCCGCGCTGCTCTGGGATAACTTCGGCTTCAACGCCGCGGCCAACCCGACGCGCATCGGCTCCACGACCCCGATCACCATCAACGGCGGCGCCCTCACCATCAGCGGCGGAGGCGGCGTCGACACCGACATCACCCTCGGCACCGTCACGGCCAACTCGGGCTACATGACGTTCAACACCCTGCCTTACATCAACGAAGGCAGCTCGAACCGCATCGTCTTCTCGAACCTGGTGCGCACCGAGGCTTCCCGCACGTTCATCAACTTCAACGGCTGGACCGCGACGAACAACTCCACCGGCGTCAACACGCTCGGCAGCCCGGGCCTGACCTCCTCGAGCCGCGTCTACCTCCAGAATCTCAACGGCTCGCCCTTCACCGCGGCCAGCATGACGAACAACATCGTCGGCGGCTGGGCCATCGCGGACGGTTCGACCTTCGCGACCTACTCGGACCAGTGGGGCCTGAGCCAGATGGGCGTCAGCTGGTATGGTTACACCGCCCCCGGTTTCACCGGCACCGACATCTCGGCCGCCACCGTCGCCACCGGCAACTACAACGACGGCGCGGGCACCCGCACCATCACCGGCGCCCATGCGGCCTACTCCTGGCGCTTCGCCGCCGGCACGGGCGTGACCACCCAGTCCTATACGTTCAGCGGCGCGCCGATCACCCTCGGCGTCGGCATCGTCACGAACAACGGCAACACCATCACGCTGACGGCTTCGGACAACACCAGCTGGCTCACCGCGGCGGCCAGCAGCCCGGACCTCTACTTCTATTCCAACCAGGGTACGCTGACCCTGAACATGAAGCTGACGGGCAACTTCAACCTGATCCGCAGCGGTGGCGGCAACTTCACCCTCGGTTCGTCCACGGCCAGCCCCGAAAGCAACACCTTCTCCGGCACGACCTACCTCCACCAGGGTCTGACGACGCTCGCCGGCGCCGCCGGCACGGTCGTCATCCCGGGCGACATCGTCATCAGCGGCGTCAACAGCGGCACCAACACGACGCTGACGATGGCCACCAACTCCGGCCAGATCGCGCCGACCGCCAACATCACGATCAACGGCGGCGGCACGGTCAACCTGATCGGCACCAACACGCTGAACTCCCTGACGTTCAACAACGAAGGCGGCCAGGCGGCGCCGACGGTCGCGACCAGCACGTTGCTCGTCCTCTCGTCCGCGACGCCGGTCACCTCCGTCAACCAGTCCCAGGTCACGACCCCGGTCATCAGCGGCGCCCTGCAGTTCAGCGCGGGCAACCCGGTCATCACGGTCAACGGCGGCCTCGCCGACACCGGCCTGCACATCTCGGCCATCATCTCGAACGGCGGCAACCTGACGCTCTCCAAGACGGGCAACGGCATGCTCGCCCTCAGCGGCGCCAGCACGTTCACGACCGGCCTCAACCTCAACGCGGGCTCGCTGATGTTCGGCGCCAGCTCGACCCCGACTTCCGGCGCCGTCACCAGCGGCCCGATCGGCACGGGCACGCTCCGCCTCGCCGGCGGCACCATGCTGATGAGCGACGGCACCGTCCGCACGATCGCCAACGGCGTGCAGGTCAACGGCGACTTCTCCTTCGGCGGACGCATCGCGGGCAACGGCGTGATCCTCACCGGCCCGGTGGACCTCGGCTCGGCCAACCGCACCATCAGCGTCGGCACCCCTGGCGTCACGGCGACCTTCAACGGTCTCCTGACGACCTCGGCGGGCGCGGGCGTGGTGGGCCTGACCAAGTCCGGCAACGGCATCCTCGTCCTCGGCGCGGCCAACTCCGACGCCAACTTCGGCGGCGCGAGCATCGTCGTCGCCGCGGGCCTGCTCCGCGACGGCATCACCAACGCCGTCCCGGCGGGCAGCCTCCTGTCCATGTCGGCCGGCGCGGGCTTCGACCTCAACGGCTTCGACCAGACCCTCAACGCCATCGGCGGGGCGGGCTTCGCGACGAATTCCTCGCTCACCACGAGCAGCACCCTGACCGTCGGCGACGCCAACGACGCCACCTTCGGCGGCTCGTTCGTCGACAACTCCGTCGCCAGCAACGGCCTCGCCAGCCTGCGCCTGACCAAGGTCGGCACGGGTAAGCTGACCCTCACGGGACTGAACAGCAACGTCGGCCAGACGACCGTCACCGCGGGCATCCTCGAGCTCGCCGGCAACGGCGTCTTCGGCTCCGGCAACGTCGACATCGCCACCGGCGCCTCGGTCAACGTGGCCCGTTCGCTCGACCTGCTCTTCATGAACTCGCTGCAGAACGCGGGCGACTTCCGCCAGACCGGCACGGGCATGACCTCGCTCATGGTCGATAACGCCATGTTCAGCGGCAAGTTCTACGTCGACGCCGGCATCCTCCAGGTCGGCAACGGCACGGTCGCGGGCAACGCCGGCAACGTCGGCAGCGCCTCCAAGATCGTGACGACCGCCCCGGGCATCATCCGCTTCAACCTCACGACCGACTTCATCAACTACACGAAGGTCGAAGGCACGGGCGATTACGTCCAGCAGAGCGCGGCGATCCTGACGATCGGCACGAACAACCCGAACTTCACGGGTCGCGCCATCGCCGCCAACGGCACGATGGAGGCCGGCACCACCGGCGCCCTGTCCGCCGCGGGCATGGTCATCGCCCAGGACGGCGCGACCTTCAAGCTCACCGCTTCCGACGCGCTCGGCACGACCTCCTACGGCGTCCCGATGACGCTCAACGGCACCGGTATCGCCAACGCCACGACCTTTACGGGTTACCTCGGCGCCGTGACGCTCAACGGCGGCAACCTGACCAGCGATGCTTCGCCGAACGGCGCGGGCTCCTGGATCCTGCTGGGCGACGTCTCCGCCACGGCCGACTCCACGATCTCGGCCGAGAACATCAACGTCGGCCTCACCAGCGCCTCGCGCGACTTCAACGTCGCCGCCGGCAAGGTGCTGACCTTCTCCGGCTCTTACGCCGACGCGGCTCCGGTCACGGGCGTCTCCAGCCTGTCCAAGTCCGGTCCGGGCACCCTCGTCATGAGCGGTTCCGCCAAGACCTACACGGGCACGACGACCCTCAACGGCGGCTTCCTGAAGTTCGCCGACGAGGCTCAGCTAGGTCTCTCCGCCGCCACGGTCCACGCGAACCTCGTGTTCGCCGGCGGCGCGGTCGAGTTCACCGGTGGCGGCTTCGGGCGCAAGTTCCTCGTCAAGGATGGCGGCGCCGGCTTCCACGCCACCAGCGGCCTTAATGCGCTCGTCGTCAACGGCTCCGACCAGGTCGACTTCGACAACGCGTCCACGGTCACCAGCCGTCCGCTCACCCTCTCGGGCACGAGCACGCTGGCCAACACCTATGACGCCGGTCTGCTCGACAACGCCGACGCCGCCCGCGCCTTCACGTCCGTCGTGAAGAACGGGGTCGGCCAGTGGATCGTCGCCGGTTCCGGCACGACCCTCGACGCCAACGTCGAGGTGAACGTCAACGGCGGCGTCCTCGGCTTCTACCTGAACTCCCTCGGCGGCTCCGCCGGCACCGGCAACGTCAACCTGGCCAACGGCTCGACCCTTCGCTGGGAATCGACCAACAGCCAGGACCTCGGCGCCCGCCTCAAGGTGGCCGATGGCGCGACCGCGACGATCAAGTTCGACAACACCACGACGGCCACGACCTTCAACGGCGGCATGTCCTTCGGCACCGGCGCGCTGGTCAAGTCCGGCGCGGGCGACCTCATCCTCGCCGCGGCCAACACCTTCTCGGGCGGCCTCACGGTCGCGCAGGGCAAGGTCACCGTGAACGACTCCGGCGCCCTCGGCTCCGGCACCGCCACGGTCGGCAACGGCGCGACGATGGTCGTGAACAACACCGTCACGAACAACGTGGTGGTGGCCGGCAACGGCGTCACGGGCGGCACGCTCGTGGCTCCGGTCGCGCTCGGCAGCGTCACCGTGGGCGACCACGGCACGGTCTCGCGCGGCGCCGCCATCGGCAGCTTCACGACGACCAGCATGTCGCTCTCCGGCGGCGCCCGTCTCGAGTTCAAGATCTGGGACATCAACACCCGCGCGGCCGGCGTCGGCTACGACCAGTACGCCTTCGGCAATCTCGACCTCAGCGGCGCCTCGGACACGAACCGCATCGTGATCAAGCTGATCTCGCTCACGGACGGCACGAACCTCGGCGCGGCCGGCAACCTGTCGCTCCTCCCCGGCGCGGCCGGCATCCAGCACTTCAGCTTCGGTACGTTCAACGCGGGCACGCTGAACCTCGGCTCGAACTCCAACATCAACGACCTGTTCACCTTCGACACCAGCCAGTTCACCTACACCGGTGGCACGGCTTCGGCGGCGAGCCTGTGGGCGATCGACTTCAACACCACGAGCGGCGCCATCACGCTGACCGCGGTGCCGGAGCCCTCGACCTACGGCCTCGGTCTCGGTGCGCTGGCCCTCGCGGCCGCCGCGATCCGTCGCCGCAAGCGCCAGGAGAAGAAGGCCTGAGAGCACGAGGATCCGAGGGCCTGAAGGCCTGATAGGGAAGGGCGGCTTCGGCCGCCCTTTTTTGTGCCCGGCTTTAGGGTATAGAGTATGGAGTATTGAGTATCGAGTATCGGGGGTGTGTCTGCCTCGGGTAGGGACGTGATTGCCATCACGTCCGTGGGCGGACGGACGCTGGGGTGGTCGAAAGAGTCAGCCCGGTGCACCGCACGTGCCTCTGCGAACGGCGGCCATGGCAATGGCCGCCCTACCTAGTGGCCGCTCTTCTCGTAGGGCTTCCACCCCACCATTCGGGCTGGAACTCTCCCGGGGGACTGGCATCTAATAACCCCATGTCCCCCCGCGTGCTTTCCCTCCTTGGATTGTCCCTGCTGGCCGCCGCCACCGGCCGCGCCCAATCCGCCGACACGGTCTTCATCGAAGCCGAATCCCTGGCCTCCCCGGGCGGCTGGAAGCTCGACACTTCCTTCACGAACATCGTCGGCTCGCCTTACCTCCTGGCCCACGGCCTCGGCAAGCCGGTCGCCGACGCCACCGGCACCGTCCGCATCGCCTCCGCCGGCGAATACCGCGTCTGGGTGCGCACCAAGGACTGGGTCGCCCATTGGAACGCCCCCGGTACCCCGGGTCGCTTCCAGCTGATCGTCAACGGCCAGCCGGTCGCCGCGGAGTTCGGCACGAAGGGCGCCGAGTGGCATTGGCAGGAAGGCGGCAAGGTCACGCTGCCCGCCGGCGACGTGAAGCTCGCGCTCCATGACCTTACCGGCTTCGCCGGTCGCGCCGACGCCATCCTCTTCAGCAAGGACGCCGCCTTCACCCCGCCCGAAGGCGAAGCCTTGGTCGCCGCCCGCTCGCGGTGGAACAGCCCCAAGGGCCCCGAAGACCAGGGCGAGTTCGACCTCGTCGTCGTCGGTGGCGGCTACGGTGGCCTCGGCGCGGCGCTCTCCGGCGCGCGTCAGTCCCTGAAGGTCGCTTTCCTCCAGGACCGCTTCGTCCTCGGCGGCAACGGCAGCTCCGAGATCGGCGTCTGGGCGATGGGCGGCACCACGCGCGGCAAGTACCCGCACCTCGGCGAGATCATCGAGGAGATCGGCGACCGTTCGCCCGACAGCCCCGGCCGCGTCGACAGCTTCGGCGACGACCTGAAGGAAAAGGTCGTCCGCAACGAGAAGAACATCTCCCTCTTCCTCGGCCACTTCGCCACCGGCGTCGTCATGGACGGCAACCGCATCGCCGCCGTCAAGGCCATCGACGTGAAGACCGGCCGCGAGAAACTCTTCCGCGCCAAGTTCGTGGCGGACACGACGGGCCACGGCTGGGTCGGCGCCTACGCCGGCGCGAAGTACCAGGTCGAGCCCGCCAAGCGCATGGGCATGTCCAACATGTGGTTCTATCAGGACGAGGCCCAGGCCGTCAGCTGGCCCGCCACCCCGTGGGCGCTGCCCCTCGAACTCGGCGACTTCCCGCCCCTGCAGAAGTCGAAGTCCAAGATCGACGACAAGCCCTTCATGAAGGCGGAGTGGTTCTGGGAATCCGGCTTCGACAAGGACCCGATCAAGGACCTGGAATACATCCGCGACTGGAACTTCCGCGCGATCTACGGCGCCTTCTCCGCCCTCAAGAACGGCCCCGAGAAGGCCAAGTACGCCCAGGCCGACCTCAAGTGGGCCTCGCACGTCGGTGGCCCCCGCGAGTCGCGCCTCCTCACGGGCGACATCGTCCTGACGAAGCAGGACATCGTCGAGCGCAAGGAGTTCGACGACGGCTGCGTGCCCACGACCTGGGACATCGACCTCCACTACGCCCGCGAACAGTACGCCAAGAAGTTCCCGGACAACCCGTTCATCTCCCGCGCGGCCTTCGGCTACGTCGGGCCGGACGGCAAGCACATCGCCGCCGTCGACCGTCGCAACGGCTACCCGCTGCCGTACCGCCTGTTCTACTCCCAGAACATCGGCAACCTCTTCATGGCCGGCCGCCACATCTCCGTGACGCATGAGGCCCTCGGCACCGTGCGCGTCATGCGTACCATCGGCATGATGGGCGAAGTCGTCGGCAAGGCCGCCTACCTCGCCGTCCGCGAGAACACCGACCCCCGCGGCGTCTACCAGAAGCACCTGCCTGACCTCATCAAGCTCATGGAACAGCCCGGCCGCATGCGCCGCAGCGACCTGCGCTCCGACCTCTTCCTCGACACGTCCATCGCCGACTTCAAGGAGCTGCCGGTCGGCAAGATGAACCTCGACCTCCAGAAGGGGACGCCGTCCAAGCTCTCGGCCGACGACCTCAAGGAGCTCGCCAAGCTCGGCGGCATCGTCGTCGACGACGCGCAGGCCAAGTTCGAAGGCAAGTGGACCGAAGGCCACGGCATCCCCCACCTCGGCGCCGGCTACCACTACGCCGCCGGCAACGGCAACCGCGCCACCTACACCTTCGAGGTCAAGGACGCCGGCAAGTACGAGCTGCGCGGCCATTGGGAAGGCCATGAGAACCGCTCCGGCAACGCCGTCCTCACGATCAACCGCGCCGGCGAGAAGCCGGTCACGCTCCGCCTCAACCAGAAGGTCGGCCAGATCGAGAAGCCCGTCTCCCTCGGCAAGTTCCAGTTCGCCGCCGGCACCCACACCCTCGTCCTCTCCTCCGACGGGGCGAAGGGCAACGTGCAGGCCGACGCGTTCCAGCTGGTCCTCGCCGACTAAGCGATGCCGTCGCCCCGCGTCAGCGCCTGGCTGGTCAAAGGCTGGCGCCTCGCGGCGTTGCTGCTGGCCGCCTTGCTGCTGCAACGCACCACGCCCGTCACGGAATCGGCCCTGACGCGCCTGGGGCTCGACGACGCGAAAGCCTTCTTCCCCGGGGCGAAACGCCTCAAGTCCGGCCCGAGCCAGACGCTTCTCGTCCAGGACCAGCACGGCAACCGCCTCGGCCGCCTGGTCACGACCTCGCCCGACGCCGACAGCATCCTCGGCTACGCGGGTCCGAGCAACGTGCTCGTGGCGCTCGACAACCAGGACAAGGTCGTCGGCACCCGCATCCTGGCGAGCGAGGACACCCCGGAGCACGTCGACACGCTGCGCGGCAACGCGGCGTTCGAGAAAGCCTTCAAGGACTGGCGCCCGACGACGCAGCCGGCGCCGAAGCTCGATGGCTACGCTGGCTCGACGCTCACGGCCTACGCCATCACGGAGTCGATCCAGAAGCGGCTTTCCGGCAACTACGTCTCGCTGCGTTTCCCGACGCCGCTGTCGCTCAAGGAGATCCAGGGCGCGGGCTTCCCCGCGGCGACCGGTTTCGAACCCAACGTGCCGCGCCTCGGCTGGAACCTCGTGCGCGGGCCGAACCGCGCGCACCTCGGCTACGTCGTGCGCTCCTCGCCCTCCGCCGACGAGACCATCGGCTACGCGGGCCCGAGCGAGACGCTCATCGCCGTCGAGGCGGACGGCCTCCGCCTCCGCCAGGTCATGCTGCGGTCGACCTACGACACCGCCGACTATGTCAGCCGCATCAAGGAACAGGAGCCGGATCCGCAGGGCCGCACGTTCTTCAAGGACCTGACGAGATGGAGCACGCGGGAGTGGGCCGAATTCGATTTCCGCAAGGGCGAGCTCGATACCGTCGCCGGCGCGACGCTCACGAGCTACGCGATCGCCAAGGGTCTGCAGGCGCGTTTCGCCGACGACGCCCATGGCGGCCGGCGCGAGAAGCAGGACGGGGCCCAACGTCTGCGGACCGTGGCGCTCTGGTGCTTCCTCGCCGGCGCCCTGCTGATGACCTTCACGCCCCTGCACGGCCGCCCGGTCGTCCGCACGGCCTGGCAGATCCTGCTCGTCGGCGGCTTGGGACTCTGGCTTGGGCAGTTGCTCTCGCTTGGGCTTTTCGCCGGCTGGGCCCGCCATGGCCTGCCCTGGACGCAGGCTTCGGCGCTGCTGGCCCTCGGCGCCGCGGCGATCCTCGTCCCCTGGGGCGGGCGCCGGCAGCTCTACTGCCACCACGTGTGCCCTCATGGGGCCGCCCAGGAGCTCCTCGGCGGCCTCCGGAGCCTCCACGTGGCCGTCCCCGCCCGTTGGCATGCCCGGCTGGGCAAACTGCCCGCCATCGCCCTCGCCGGGGCCTTCCTGGCCGCCTTGCTCTGGCCCCGTTGGAGCCTCGGGCAGGTCGAACCCTTCGACGCTTGGGTCCTCGGCGCCGCCGTGGCCGTCCCGCTGACCCTGGCCCTCGTCGGCCTGGTCGCCGCCGTCTTCGTCCCCCAGGCTTATTGCAAATATGGCTGCCCGACCGGGGCCCTGTTCAAGTTCGTCCGTTCCGCCAACCAGGCCGAGGCCTGGGGGCGCCGCGACACCTGGGCGGCGGCGGTCCTCGCCGTCGGCGCCGCGGTCGCCTTCCTGCCGCGGCCGGAGTTCGCCGAGTCCGAGGCGCCTGAGGCCTCCGCCCGTCAGACCGTCACCGAGCTGCATGGCGCGGCGTTCGGCACCACGTGGACGGTGAAGGTGCGCGGCGCCGACGTCGACGCCGAGATCCTCAAGCGCGAACTCGAGGCCGAGGTCACCCGCATCGAGTTCTCGCTCTCGCACTGGCGCGAATCCTCGGTCACCGCCGACTTCAACCACCTCGAGTCCGTGCAGCCGTTCGGCGTCTCGCCGGAGCTCGCGGAACTCGTCGAGTTCGCGCTCCGGCTCAGCGCGGCCTCCGACGGGATGTATGACATCACCGTCGCGCCGCTGACGAACCTCTGGGGCTACGGTCCGGCCGGCAAGCTGCCCGACCCGACGCCGGAGCAGCTGAAGGCCGCGCTCGCGAAGGTCGGCTGGCAGAAACTCAAGCTCGACAAGGAGAACCTCACCCTGGCCAAGGGCCACGAAGGGGTGAACCTCGACCTCGGCTCCGTGCTGCAAGGCTACGCCGCGGACCGCGTCGCGGCCTTGCTCCGCGCCCAAGGCCAGCATGACATGCTCGTCGAGGTCGGCGGCGAGATTCTGGCCTCGGGCTCCTGGCGCGTCGGCATCGAAGACCCCTTCAATCCGCGCGTGATGCTGCAGACGATGCTGCTGACGGATCGCGCCCTGAGCACTTCGGGCCTCTACCGCGCCAAGAAGCTCGCCGCGGGCAAGCCGGTGTCGCACATCCTTTCGCCCAAGACCGGCCGTCCGGTCGCCCCGACGCTCGAGATGGCGGTGGTCTTCCACGAGAGCTGCATGCAGGCCGATGGCTGGTCCACCGCGCTGATGGCGGCCGGCTTCGAGCAGGCCAAGGCCATCGCGCTGCGCGAGAAGCTCGACGTCATCCTGGTCACGCCGGACAAGAAAGTCTGGCGGAGCGGGAAGTGAGGCGGAGGAAAGAGAGGACTGAATGGAGGACTGAATGGAGGACTGAGTGGAGGGCTGAATGGAGGGCTGAATAGAGATCACGATGCGCCGGCGACCTGTCATCTGCCGTTGTCTTTGATCCACGCAGTCCTCAATACAGCCCTCGACTCAGTCCTCCGCTTTGAACATTTTTCCATCATGAAATTCAGTCTGCTCCTCGCGTTATCCTGTCTCAGTCTCGCCGCGGCGGAACTGCCGCGCGACGGCCTGATGGTCGATCTCGACGCAGGGAAGGGCACGGCGCTCGACGCCGAAGGCCGCGTGACGGCTTGGACCAACCAGGCGGGTCCGGATGCGCTCCACATGTTCGTCGGCCAGCCGAAGGGCCGTGCGGAGCCGACGTCAGGCCTGCCGACGCCGGCGAAGGGTTCGCCCGCCGCTCTTTCTTTCCGTCAGCAGGAATTGGTCTGCCATGACGAGTCGGCCTTGGACGGACTCATCCGCGGCGACGGCTGCACGTGGGTCGCGGTGCTGAAGGTCTATCCGCAACGCGTCGGCCTGAAGGACGTGAACTCGTTCTTCGGCAACCTGCGTAACGGACAGAAATACGAAGGCATCTGGGGCTGTCTCGACGACGATAACACCGTCTGGTGGGGCGCTCGCAACGGGCTCACCTTCGGCCGCTTCGACGTGAACAATCCGAAACTCGTCGGACCGAAGCTGGCGGAAGGACGCTTCCACGTGCTCGCCGGCCGGCTCGGCGCAGGGAAGGGCGAGGCCCTCGCGGAGTTCTTCGTCAACGACTTCAAGGCCTGCGCGACCGCCCGCTTCCCGGTCAACCCTCTGGCCGACGCCTCCAAGCTCGCGGTCGGCCAGGAGCGCGACGCGATCCAGCACCCCGGCAAGGAATCCTTCGACGGCGAGATCGCCCGCTTCCTCCTCTGGAACCGCCCGCTTTCCGATGCGGAACTAAAGGCGGTGTTCGAGGGCGTGAGGTAGACGGCTGAATGGAGGGCTGAATGGAGGACAGCGTAGAGGACTGAATTGATGACCGATGGCAGAGGGCCGAATTCCTGCACTCGTCATCTGTGGCCGGCACCTGGCACCCGATGGGGAATCGACGGAACGCGTCGTAGGCTAGGATCGAGCAGATAGGCTGATCCACTCAGTCCTCCATGCAGTCCTCTACGCTGTCCTCAATTCAGTCCTTCTCTGCTGCCGCCCCTCACTTCTTCCCCTTCTGGAATCCCTGCTGGGAGCGCTGCTTCATGCGTTCTTCGACCGCGTCGAGCACCTTGTCCGCGACGTCATCGGTGATGTCCGCGTCCGCCGCCATCATCGCGGCCTTGGTGGCCTTGCGGAGCTCGACCTGGGCGTCCTCGAACTGGGTGCGCATATTCTTCTTCTCGTCGTCGGAGGCGTATTCGGCTTCCTTGCGGAGCTCGGCCTGCTTGGCGCGGGCGGCCTTGACGCCTTCGTCCTGGAAGGTCTTGAAAAGCGCGACCTTGCACTTGTTGAGCTGCTCCGGCGTCACGCCGTCGATCTCCTCGGGCAGGAAGCCGCCCTTGCCGCCGAACTTCGAGCCGCCTTGTTTGCGCGGGGTCTCGGCGACGGGCGCATCGGCGCTGGGCGTCGCGACCGGCTTGCCGGCGAACTTGCTGGCCGACTTCGGCGCCTCGATCTTTTCGGCCGGAGCCTGGGCGGCGGCCGCCTGACGGGCATCCATGACGAAGTAGGTCGCGGCCGAACCGATGGCGGCGGCGAAGAGCAGGGGGAAGAGTTGTTTCATGGTAAGAGGGGTAGGGGCAGGGGTAGGGGCAGGGGTAGGGGCAGGGGTGGGCTAATTACAAAACCCCAGGGTAAGGGGAAAGTTGTAGGCTGAATGGAGGACTGAACAGAGGACAGCGTAGAGGGCTGAATTGAGGACTGAATCGATGACGGATGACAGATTCCCGGCATCATCTCCCCGTGTCTCCGTGACACCATGCCAGCATATCCCCTCGCGGCTACGCCGCGCAGGTAGGGATGTGATTGCCATCACGTCCGTGGGCGGACGGTGGTTGAATGGTCAAAAGACTGCGCCCGGTGGTTCGTACGTGCCTCGGCGAACGGCGGCCATGGCAATGGCCGCCCTACCTATTTCCCCTGTCTTAAATCAATTCAGTCCTCCATGCAGTCCTCTGTGCTGCCCTCCACTCAGTCCTCCTTCTTTCCTACTTCTTCTCCCCGAACGGGAAAGGCTTGAGGGGGGTCTTGGTCGCCTTGGTCGGAGCTTTCTTGGACGCGGCGGCCTTCAGGCGTTCTTCGACGGCTTCCATGATCTTCTCGATGGTCTCCTTGGAGAGCGACGGGGCGGCCTTGGCGACCGCGTCGATGTTGGCCTTCCGCAGGTCAGCCATCAGCACCTCGAAATCGTTGCGCATGCCCTTCTTCTCGTCGGCGGAGGCGAATTCGGCCTGCTTGCGCAGCTCGTTCTGCTTGGCCTTGAGTTCCTTCACCTTCGGGTCCTTCTGGGCCACGAGCGCGGCGGCGCGGAACTTCTTCATGTCCTCGGCGGAGACGCCTTCCACGTCGGCGAGCAGCTGCGCCGGGGTCATCGGCTTGGCTTCTTCGGCCTTGGCGACCGGCGCCTCCGGCTTGGCCTCGGGGGCATCCTTCTTCGCGACCTTGGCCTCGGCGGCCTCCTTCTCACGCTGCTTCTGCATCGCCTCCTGGCCCCGTTTCTTGGTGGCTTCCTCGACGGCGTTCAGGGTGAGCACCACGGCGTCCTTGGTGATCGAGGCGTCGACCTTCAGCACCGCGTCGAGCGTCGCCTTCACCATCTCGTCGCGGGCTTTGTCGAAATCGAGACGCAGGTCTTCGGCTTCCTGCCGGCCATTGGTGAAGCGGGTGCGCTCCTTGAGCTCGGCGAGGCGCTTGCGGGCGACGGTGATGGTCTCGTCTCCGTAGGTCATCATGAGGGCGCGGCGGATCTTGGCGTATTCCTCGTCGGAAACGCCGGCGACGCTGTCGGGCAGGAGATTCGCGCCCTTGGCCGCCTTGGGCGCCTTTTTGGCGGGCGCGGTCTGCGGCTCGTCCGCGGCAAAGCCGGCGAGGGCGAAGAGGGAGGCGAGGATGAAAAGGGCAGGGCGCATGAGGTAGGAGAGTGGAGGACTGAATAGAGGACTGAGTGGAGGGCTGAGTTGAGGACTGAATGGAAAACCGAGCGGAGGTGCTTCGGAGTGTGTGGAAGGTGCTTAATCTATCCAGTCCTCCATGCAGCGATCTATGCTGTCCTCAACTCAGGCCTCCATTCTTTCGCTCACTTCGCCTTCTTCGGACGGGCGTTGCCCTTCTGGTGGGAGGCTTCGAGGTAGGTACGGACGAGCTCCGGCTTGAGCGAGGGGTCGGCTTTGAGCATCGCCTTGGCCAGCGCTTCATCGAGCGCGGCTCGTTCGCCGCGGGGTGTCGCGGCGCCTTTCTTGCCTTTCTTGCCTTCGGCTTCCTTGGGCTTGTCGTCGCCGTCTTTCGCCTTGGCGACGGCGGCCTTGAAGGCCTCGTCGTTCTGCGCCTTGGACCAGGCGTTCTGGAGCTTCACGCCGTCCTCGATCGAGATACCTTCGGGGATTTCCGGGATGCCCATGGTTTTCTTGGCCTTCGGGGCGGCCTTCTCGGCCGGCTTGGCGGCCGGGGTCTCGGTCTTCGGGGCTTCGGTGGCCTTCGGCTCGTCGGCGGCGAAGAGCGCAAGCGTGGCGAACACGGATAGCAGGGCAGGGAGGCGCATGTTAGTAAAACACCGGGGGGTGAAAAAGGTTCTGGCGGAATCGATGGCTGAATCGATGACGGATGGCTGAATCGATGGCAGAGGACAGAGGACAGAGGACAGAGGACAGAGGACAGAGGACAGATGGCGCATGCAGATTTCCTGAACCAGTACCCGAACCTGATACCCGACGACCGTGACCCGAGACCTGAAAATGCGCACCCCAGCCAATCAGCTGGTCTCCGGTTTCCCTTTGAGCCATAGCCCTGATTCGGCCTTTCAATCGATCCAGACATCGACGCAGCCCTCTGTCATCGATTCTGCCATCGGTTTCGCCCTCCCCAAACAAAAGACCCCGGCGAACCGGGGTCTTGTTCTGGCCGGTAATCCGAAGATTACTTGGCGGCTTCGTCCTTCTTCTTGCCTTCGCCCTTACCCTTGCCCTTGCCCTTGGCGCGGGCTTCTTCGAGGGCCTTGAAGACGGACTCGAGGGAGGCGTCAGCCTTGAGGATGGCGGCCTTGGTGGCTTCCATCACAGCCTTGCCGGCGGCCTTCTTTTCTTCGTCGGTCTTGGCTTCGGCGGCCTTGGCCTTGGCGGCCTTCACGGCGTCGTCACCCTGGGCGGCCTTGGAGGCTTCCTGGAACTTCTTCCAGGTGGCTTCGTCGACGGACTCAGGCTTCTGGGGGGCGCCCTTCTTGCCGCCCTTGTCGCCCTTGCCTTCGCCCTTCTTAGGAGCGTCGCCCTTGGGGGCGTCAGCCGGAGCGTCGGCAGCGATGAGACCGGCCGAGGAGATCAGGGCCAGGAGGAATGCGAGTTTGAGTTTCATAGGTATGTTGGATTGGGGGTTCGCCTTTAAAACCCCATATTCCGTCCACAGTTGCAAGATTCGAAATCAAGTTATGACACTATTCATCAATGATTTAAGGCTTAATCTGTCCTTAAGGTTGGTAGACTTCGATCCATGACGCCTCTCTTGATCCATATTCCGCATGATTCGGCGGTGATTCCGGCCTCCGTACGGGCGGATTACCTGATTTCCGAAGCCGAGCTACTTCAGGAAGGGTTGCGGCTGACGGACGCGCATACGGCCGCCCTGTACGCTGAAAGCGCCGGGCCGGCGGACGTCGTGCGGGCCGGCGTCTCCCGCCTCGTGGTGGATGTCGAGCGTTTCGCGGACGATCACGTGGAGCGCTGCGCCGCGGTGGGCATGGGCGCGACGTATGTGCGGACCTGCGACGGCCGGCCCTTGCGTGCGCTTTCCCCGGCGCGGCGCGCGGAGCTGCTCGATCTTTATTACTGGCCGCACCATCGCCGGCTCGACGAAGCCGCGGCGGAGCGGCTCGCGGCCTTCGGCCGTTGCGTGATCCTCGACGCGCATTCCTTTCCGACCGGACCGTTGCCCACGCAGGTCGATTTCTCCGCCCCGCCGGAAATCGGCATCGGCACGCAGGAAGGGCATACGTCGTCCGCGCTGCGCGCCTTGGCCGAGGGGTTCTTCCGCGGGCATGGCTTCGTGGTCGGCGTCGACGTGCCCTTCAGCGGCGCGATCGTGCCGAATCGTTTCTTCGGCGTGGATCCGCGGGTGCAGTCGGTGATGATCGAGGTGCGGCGCGACCTGTACATGGACGAGCCCACCGGGGCGCGGCACGACGGCTTCGCGCGCCTGCAGGCGGTGCTGGCGGCTTTCCGCGCCGAGCTCACGCGCTTCGCGGCTACTTGACGCCGGCGGCGGCTTCGCCCGCCGACTTCTCGACCTCTTCGCGCAGCAGGCCGAGCGCTTCCTTCCACATCGCCTCCATGCGCGGGACGACGGCGGCCTTCGCCTCGTCGTCCTGCGTCTTCCAGGTTTCCTCGAGTTCTTTCCACTGGGCGACGAGTTCCTTGACGCGCGGCTGCGCGTTCCAGCGCTTGGCCGCGTCGTCGAAGACCGCCTTGTTCATCTGCTGCATCTCCTGGATCTCGCCGATTCCCGAGCGGATGATGCCTTCGCGGCGCATGTCGGGCGGACGGCCGTCGGCGGAGATGTCATGCTTGTCGTCCAGCGTAAGCCCTTGCGTGCTGCGAGGGGCGCCGACGGGACGCTTTGCGGTGCCGGTCGGACTGCGGTGAGGATTGCCGGGTTGGCTGGCGGCTGTCTGCGCGGTGCCTTCGGCGCCCCGGCGCAGGGCGAGGCAGAGGGCGACAATCAGGCCGAGGATGGCCAGACCGATGAGCAGCGGACGACGGGAGCGGAAGGCGGACATGCGGAGAGGACGGCGTTCAGGCCGTCGCCGAACTTACTGGAAGACGATGGGCGGCGCCGGGGCAGGAGCCGGTGCCGCGGCGGGAGCGGCCGCCGGGGCGGCGCCGTTGCCGGGGTTCACGACGCCGTTGCCGGTGATCGTGACGGTCGGCGCGGCCGTGGAAGGCGCGCCGGCGCCGGCCTGCTTGAGCATGCCGAGGCCGCGGTTACGCACTTCGGCCAGCTCGTCCATGATGGCCTGCTTCTTGTCGTCGGTCGCCGTACGGTACTGGGTCTCGAGCTCGCGCATGCGGCCGAAGTTGTTGCGGAACTCCTCGTTCTGCATCGCCGCGCGGAAGGCGTCGCCGATCTTCTGACGGTCGCCGCCGAACATGTCCTCGACGGCCTTCTTGCCGTCGTCCCGCCAGGTGGCGAACTTCGCGTCCAGCTCGGCGACCGGCTTGGACTGCTTCGCGAGATCCTTCTCCTCGACGTCCGTGCCGACGTCGTCCTTGCGGCTCAGGTGCAGGTTCTTGGCGGTGCGGGTGGGGCCTTTCTCGTTGGTCAGGTTGCTGACCGGCGAGCGCGTCTTCTTGGCCGTGCTGCGGACGACCGGGGCTTCCTCGGGCTTCACCCACTGGTAGACGGCGTAGCTGACGCCGGCCAGGATGATGAGGCTGAAGATCGCGAAGAGGCGGTTCGAGTTCATGGGGTCTTTGTATCGATTATAACTCCGCGACCAAGGCGAAGTTTCCGCCGTGCGGAAGGCCCGGGGATTTCAGGCCTTGGGGCCGGCTTCCGCGCGGGTTTTCACGTGTTCCAGCACCCGACGGTGGACGCCATGGACGATTTCCTTGGTCCAGAGGTTCCAGTAGGCGGCCGGGGCGATGTTCAGCAGGTAGCGGCTGTCGCCGATGACGCGGGTACGGCCGCCGGGGAGGGGCTCCAACTTGAACCCGCCTTCGAGGCTGGCGTAGGCGCTGTGGAGGTGGGCGGCGTCGATGGTCTTGCCGAAGAAGCCGAGCTCACGCATCGCCGGCGGCGTCGAGAGCACCTTGAAGCGGAGCTCCTGACCGGGCTTCCAGACCGTGACGACTTCCGGCATGTCGCCGGTGCTGAGCTTGCAGAGGCGGGCCGCGCCGACGCCCTGTCCGTCGGTCTTCGTACCCATCGGATGGGCGACGCCGAACTGGAAGAGGAAGTTATCCGTCTGCGGCAGGTCGCGGATGTCGTGCAGCTCCGCCCAGACGCGCGCGGCGGGCGCGTCGATCACGATCTCGGTCGTGGTGCTGTCTTCCAGCGGCGCAGGCGGATGCCAGCCTTCGAGGGCGACGAGCGCGACGAGCGCGAGCCAGGCGGCGGACTGCAGGGTGCCGTCATGGCTCTTGTTCTTGGCGAGGAAATAGCCGAAGACCGCTCCGAGGAAGGCCAGGGCGGCGCCGAACGGGGCCGCCATGACGACGCAGACGATGCCTTCCATCAGCGACCCGCACAAGATGAGGATGACCGCGCCGATGAGCGTCAACGCCGCGGCGACGGCCTGCCCGAAGGTGCCTCCCGCCCGACGCAGGATCACGCCGCTGCTGACGCCGGTGGCGAAGGGAAGGCCGGCGAAGATCGCCAGGCCGAAGTAGCCGCCGGCCTGTTTGAGGCCGAGCGGGAGCCGGCCGGTTTCTTCGAGCGCGGTGAACCCGGCCGTCAGTCCTAGGCAGAACATGGCCGCGAGGATGAACGGTACCACGAGCCGACCGGCGACGGCGGTCGGAGCGACGGAATCCTTCTCCTGTTCGTCGCCGCTCGCCGCGAGCCAGAGCACGAGGCCCATTCCGACGAACGGGACATGGATGAGCAAGCCGAGCACGGGCGGGAGGCTCCAGCCGAGGATGGCTGCCCGGCGCGCGGCGACGTAAGAGGCCAGCAGGGCGCAGCCGGCTGCCAGGGCGAACAGCACAAGCTTATGCGTCGAATGGATGCCGGCTCCCCAATAGAGGTCTTTCTCCGGGAGTACGCGGAAAAGCATCACCGCATGGGAGAACGCCCAGGTCGGGAGCATGAGCAGGACGGTCTGGAGGCGGCTGGGTTTCGAGGACATGGCTTCGAGGAAGACCGCCTGCGGGCACGGTCTTATTAGATTATGAATGTTGTCCCGGCACCGGACGGTCGGAAGGCAGAACTTGTCGGCCGGGCAGGCATTAGGCCCGCCTAAGGGTCATTGTAGCCGTCCTGCTCAGGAAAACAGCAGCCGAAGCCACGTTTTCGAATAGGGCAGGGCCATGTGGTCCAGCCGCGCGGCCAGGAAAGCCGCTTCGATTTCCTCGTCCGGGTGTCCGTCGAGCAGCTTGGCCCCGTCGAGCTCGCGGCGTCCGCGACGGGCGGCGTCCTGGACATGCGTGTGCTTCAGGAGATGGCCGATGGCGATGGCCACGGCGACGACCGCGAAGCCGATCAGCGCCCACGGACGACCTTTGCCGGCGAAGACGGTGAGCGGGAGGAGGATCGGCCAGGCGTTGCCCCAGAGGATCATGAACGAGTCCCACGACGCGAGGCCGCCGAGCTTGCGGTCGCGGTGCTGCAACGCATGCCCTGCCAGCCGCGCCGCGCGGGCCACGTCGAAGAGCCGCTTCCCATAATAGACGCCGCTCGAGAGTTTGATCGCCGGTTCGAACGCGGAATAGAAATCCGTCACCGCGAGGGTGCTTTCGTCGACGTCGACCTGCGGGATCTCGCCGCGCAGCAGCACGATGCGGGCGGCCTGCGCGCCGGTGACTCCGCGGACCAGGAGGATCCGACCGTACTTCTTCTCAAGGCTCCGGACCCGCCGCCAGGCGAACCACGGCAGGCCGAGGGCGAAGATGCCAGCCAGGCAGAAAAGCAGGAGGAGCTTGAATTCCGGGTTCATGGCTTGGTCAGACCCTGCCGATTTGCCGGTTCCCATCAAGGTCTACCTAGTAGTTCCCGCATAAGGGGGATAAGCGGAGATGGATTCGTCCCGGACCGGCCGGGGCTTCGTTGACCCGCCCGCGGGCCTCGGATTGAATGTCCTCACCATGAATCCCGATCTCGTCAGAAACTACCTGACCGGCCTGCAGGATCGCCTCTGCGCGATCCTCGAGGAAGTGGATGGCAAGGCCAAGTTCATCACCGATGAGTGGAAGCGCGCCGAGGGCGGCGGCGGCCGGACCCGCGTGATCGCCGGCGGCTCGGTGATCGAGAAGGGCGGGGTGGCTTTCTCCGATGTCCGCGGCCATGCGCTGCCTCCGTCCGCCACGATCGCCCGTCCGGATCTCGCCGGCAAGGGCTTCCGCGCCATGGGCGTCTCGGTCGTCCAGCACCCGCTCAATCCCTATTGCCCGACGTCGCACATGAACGTGCGCTTCTTCTGCACCGACGGCCCGAATCCCGTCTGGTGGTTCGGCGGCGGCTTCGACCTGACGCCTTACTACGGCTTCGACGAAGATGCGGTCTCCTGGCACCGCGCGTCCGCGCAGGCCACGGGCGCCCATTTCCCGAAGTTCAAGACCTGGTGCGACGACTACTTCCTGCTCAAGCATCGCCAGGAACAGCGTGGCATCGGCGGCGTGTTCTTCGACGACTTCACCGAGGGCGGTTTCGAGGCGGCCTTCGCGATGATGCAGAAGGTGGGCGATGCTTACGGTCCGGCCTATGCCGAGATCCTGCGCCGCCGTAAGGATACCCCCTACGGCGAGCGCGAGCGCAATTGGCAGGAAGTCCGCCGCGGCCGCTACGTCGAATTCAACCTCGTCTTCGACCGTGGCACCATCTTCGGCCTCCAGTCCGGCGGCCGGACGGAGTCCATCCTGATGTCCCTCCCGCCCCGCGTGCAGTGGCACTACGGCCACCAGCCCGTCGCCGGCACCCCGGAAGAACGTCTGCTCTCGCATTATCTGAAACCTCAGGATTGGCTGAAGGGGTCCTGATGAACTCCCGCGACCGCTTCCTCGCCGCCCTCCGCCGACAGCCCCATGACCGGGCTCCTGTCTGGATCATGCGTCAGGCCGGTCGCTATCTGCCCGAATACCGCGCCCTCAAGGCGAAGTCGGACTTCGTCACGATGGTCCGCACGCCCGACCTCGCGGTCGAGGTCACCCTGCAGCCGCTCCGCCGCTTCCCGCAGCTCGACGCCGCCATCCTCTTCTCGGACATCCTGGTGATCCCCGAGGCCCTGGGCGTCGGCTACCGATTCCGCGACGAAGGCGGCATCGCCATGGAACGCGCGCTTTCCTCCCCGGCCGACGTCGCCACGCTCAAGCTCGAAGGCTCCGCGGATCGTCTGCAATACGTCTATGACGCTCTGACGATCCTCCGCAAGGAGCTCGGCCTGAACAAGACCCTGCTCGGTTTCGCCGGTTCGCCCTGGACGCTCGCCTGCTACCTCGTCGAAGGCGGCGGCTCCGAAGATTTCCCGAAGACGAAGGCGCTCCTCAAGGCCGACCCGAAGATGATGCACCGCATCCTCGAGATCCTGACCGACGCGGTCGCGCAGTATCTCACCCGTCAGTTCGCCGCCGGCGCCGACGCGATCCAGATCTTCGACAGCTGGGCCGGCGCGCTCACCGGCGCCGACTACGAGGAGTTCTCGCTCCGCTACATCCGCGCGGTGCTCGAACGCCTGCCCGCCGGCGCCCCGGTCATCCTTTACGCCAAGGGCAAGTCCCCGCAGGCCGCCGCGCTCGCGCAGACCGGCGTGCCGTGCCTCGGCGTCGACTGGACCATGCCCCTCTCTCAGGTGCGCCGGCTCGCCGGCCGTCCGGTCTGCCTGCAGGGCAACCTCGATCCCGAATTCATGACCGGCGAGCCCGCCGCTGCGGCCGCCGCGACCAAGGCCGTCCTGGCCGACAACGCCGGCGACCCCGGACACATCTTCAACCTCGGCCACGGCATCACGCCCCAGGCCCGCATCGAGACCTTCCAAGCGGTGGTGGAGACGGTCGTGAAGGGCTGAATCGAGGACAAGAGGGCCCGAGGACAGGAGGTCACGAGGGCTGCATCAAGGACTGAATCGATGACGGATGACAGAGGGCGGAATTCCTGCCGCCGGCCACCCGGGGATGCCGCCTGCCACCTGAAGTGGTTAGAGTGCTGAATCGATGACAGAGGGCGGATGGCAGATTTCCTGAACCTGCAGCTGAGCCAGGTACCTGACGGACTAGACCTGAGACCCGAAAGAAATGCCTGGTCGAAATCTCGTGTCCTGGGGTCCACGAGTCCTCGTGCCCTCGATCATGCGTGATTGCCATCACGTCCGTGGGCGGACGGACGTGGGTATGTTCAAGGTCTTGCCCGGTGGATTTGCATGCCACGGCGAACGGCGGCCATGGCAATGGCCGCCCTACCTCAAGCCACGAATCAATTCAGCCCTCAATCCAGCCCTCAACGCAGCTCTCCACTCAGTCCTCTTCTTTGCCTCGCTCAGACGTGATTCGGCGTCCACTTCGCCGCGCGGTCGGCGAGGTACTTCACGTAGACGTCCTGGTCGTTGAGGCAGGGGATCTGTTCGAAGGATTCGCCGCCGGCGTGCAGGAAGTCTTCCTTACCTTCCTCGCTGATCTCCTCGATGGTCTCGAGGCAGTCGGCGGTGAAGGCCGGGCACATCACGAGCAGGTTCTTCACGCCTTCGGACGGCAGGGCTTCGAAGCGTTCGTCGGTGTAGGGCGGGACCCACTTCTCCGGCCCGAAGCGCGACTGGAAAGACATCTCGAACTTGTCGGGCGAAAGGCCCGCGCGCTTGGCGAAGAGCAGGGTGGTCTGCACGCACTGGTGCTTGTAGCAGTTGGCGTGCGAGGGGCTGGCCTGAAGGCAGCAGTCCTTGACCTTGGTGCAATGGGCCTTGGAGGCGTCGCCCTTGCGGAGGTGGCGTTCCGGCACGCCGTGGTAGGAGAACAGGATCTTGTCGAAGGGTTTGCTGAGCCAAGGCTTGGCCGACTCCACGAGACAGTCGATGTAGGCCGGGTCGTTGAAGTACGGCTGCAGGACGTGATACTTCAGGTTCGGGGCGAGGCGGGCCAGCTCTTCCTGGATCTTCACGACGACGGTCTCATAGGAGGACATCGCGTAGTGCGGGTACTGCGGCATCACGAACAGGTCGTCGATGCCCTGTTTGAGGACTTCCTGGACGGCTTCGGCGCATGAGGGCGTGCCGTAGCGCATGCCGGTGATCACCGGCAGGCCGGTGGCGGCCTCGAGCTTCTTGCGGAGCTTCTCGGTCGTGACAAGCAACGGGGCGCCTTCCGGGGTCCAGACGGTCGCATAGGCGGCGGCGGACTTCTTCGGGCGGGTGCGCAGGACGATGCCTTCGAGGAGGGCGAAGCGGAAGACGGCGGGATAATCGATCACGCGCTCGTCGCCCAGGAACTCGCGGAGGTATTCGCGGACATGGGGCACCGAGGTGCTTTTCGGCGAACCGAGGTTGAGGAGCAGGATGCCTTTGCGAGCCATGCCCACAGCAGGAAGAGATAACGGGGGGATGTCAATTTAGGGGAGGGCTATGGCCCTCCCCGGAGGACTGAATCGATGGCTGAATTGAGGACTGAATCGAGGGCAGGATAGATCAGTGGCCTTGAGGTAGGGCGGCCATTGCCATGGCCGCCGTTCGCCTTGGCATGCAAGCCCACCGGGCAAGCTATTGAACATACCTACGTGCGTCCGCCCACGGACGTGATGGCAATCACGCATGATCGAGGGCACGAGGACTCGTGGACCCCAGGACACGAGATTTCGACCAGGCATTTCTTTCGGGTCTCAGGTCTAGTCCGTCAGGTACCTGGCTCAGCTGCAGGTTCAGGAAATCTGCCATCCGCCCTCTGTCATCCGTCATCGATTCAGTCATCGCCCCGTTTCGGGTGGCAGGTGGCGGCCCCGGGTGGCAGGCGGCAGTACTTATCCATTCAGTCATCCACGCAGTCCTCAATTCAGCCCTCCCATTTTGCCCCTGTCATCCGTCATCTGTCATCGATTCAGCCATCCATGCTGCCCCTACCTCAAGGCATGCACTCCCCCGATACTCCATGCTCAATACTCGATACTCTCAGCATTCTTCCCAACCGCTATCCGCCAACCGCCAACCGCTTCCACCTACTATCTCAGAACAACCTCGCGATCGGCTTGCCGCCGTCGGTCACGGGGACGGGACGGGAGCCGGCCATGAGGTCGCGCGAGGTGTCGACGTTCAGGGCCGCGAGAATCGTGGCGTGGAAGTCGGGGATGCTGACCGGATTCTCCACGACCTTCTTTGAAAGGTCGTCGGTGACGCCGTAGGCGCCGCAGTGCTTCAGGCCGCCGCCGGCGAGGATCATCGAGAAGGCGGTGCCCTGGTGGCCGCGGCCGCCCTTGCCGTCGAATTCCGGCGGACGTCCGAACTCGGTGCCGATGACGACGAGCGTCTTGTCGAGCATGCCGGTCCGCTTGAGGTCCTCGATCAGGCCGGCGAGGGCGTGGTCGAGCTCGCGGATGAGGATGTGCTGGTTGTCGATGCCTTCGTTATGCACGTCCCAGCCGGCGCCGTTGATGAAGTTGAGGTTGTGCGAGACTTCGACGAAGCGCACGCCGCCCTGGACGAGGCGACGGGCGAGCAGGCAACGCTGGCCGAACTCGCCGCCGTAGGAGGCGCGCACGGCGGGCGACTCTTGCTTGAGGTCGAAGTGGCGCATGAACGAAGGGCCCGCCAGACGGAAGGCTTCCTGCTGCGCCGCCGCGTATTCCTCGACGGCCGAGCCGCCGGGGGCGCGCTCACCGAGGGCTTCGAGCAAGGCCAGGCGGGCGTCTTTACGTTCGGGCGAGACTTCGCCCGGCGTGGTGAAACCGTTCGGGCCGGTCTCGGTGTCGACGAGGTAGATGTAGCCGTCCTTGATGCCGAGGAAACCCGGGCCGCGGCTCACGTTCGGGTAACCGATGAGCATGTAGGCGGGGACGGACGGGTCGGCGGCGCCGCGGCGGTGCGCGACGATCGAGCCGATGGAAGGATAGACGGCGTTGCCGCTGATCATGCGGCCGGTGTGCACGAGGTTCGTGGCGAACGCATGCTCGTCGATGACCTTGTGGTTCACCGAACGGACCGCGGTCACGTGTTCCATCAGCTTGGCCGTGCGCGGCAGGTGCTCGCAGAGGCGCACGCCGGGGACGGAGGTCTCGATGGAAGGGTAGAGCGAGCCGGGCTTCTTCTTCGTGGCCTTGTTGTCGCCGAGGGCCTTCGGGTCGAACGTGTCGGCCTGGCCCATCCCGCCGCCGAGCCAGATGAAGATGCAATGCTCGGCCTTGCCCTTAGGGCCGGCCGCGCCGGAGTTGGCCAGAAGCGGCGAGGCGGCGAACGGCGCGAGGCCGAGGGCGGTGACGAAGGAGCGGCGGTCCATGGGATCAGTAGTAGAGGAATTCGGGGGAGTTGACGAGCGCCCAGACCACGTCTTCGGCGCGGCGCCGCCAGGCGTCGGTCAGCTGGGGAGTAGCCGGATCGCCTTTGCGGGCGGCGGCCTCCTGCTGCATACGCACCGTGGTGGCCAGGTCGTTGAGGTGGTTCGACCAGGAGACGTAGTACTCGGGCCGGCGAGGTCCGGCGGGGCGCGGGAGGGCAAGGTTGATCAAGCGTCCGTTCTCGAAGGTGAATCCGTTGCTCACACACCTTCCCTCGAAGCCCTCGGCGAGGTAGGCCTCATACTTAGCCTTCTCGGCGGCGGTCGGGTGGCGCGTCAGCACGCGTAGGAAGAGTTCGTCGACGAAGTCCCCCGGGGACTTTGCGCGGAAGGCGAGGGGCGTGAAGCCGTGGTCTTCGCTGAGGCGCGTCACCCACGTCCCCATCGTGCCGTTGCTGAGAATCGCGGGCTGGAGGGAATTGGCGGAGGATTCGCGGTCGGTCACGGGATCCGGGCGGATGGCGCGCCAGCCGAAGGCGGCCATGACGTCGCAGACGGCCTGGATGCGGGGCAGGGCGAGGGCAGGTCGGTCACGTTCGTTGGAGGTCGAGGTCAGCATCCAGGCGCGGCGCGGCTGGCCGAGGGTGACGGAGTTCGCCTGCTCGCGGATGCTGTCGATGTCGAGGCTGGCCTCCTCCGTGCGGAAGGGCTTGCCGGTCGTCGCGAACATCGAGTCCACGACCTGCTCGGCGGCGAGCCGGCGCGGGGCGGGCGAGGCGAAGAGCGGGCTGGTCTGTTTCTGCGAAACGTCGGTCGCGCGCTGGTAGGCATGGGAGTTCAGGATGAGCCGGCGCACGTGGTCGGCCTCATAGCCGCTCCGCACGAGCTCGCGGCCGAGCCAGCGGAGCAGCTCCGGGTGGGAGTGCTTGGAGCGTTCCCAGTCCCAGGGTTGATCGACGAGGCCGCGGCCCATCAGGCGGGCCCAGATTCGGTTGGCCATCACCTGCGCGAAGCGTTCGTTCTGCGGCGCGGTGACGAGCGTGGCGAGCCGGTCGCGCGGATCCTTGGGGTCGAGGGCGAGTTCGTCGGCGACGCTTTCCTGCGAGAATTCCGGGAAGGGCCAGTGCGGTTCGACGGAAGTACCGGGTTCGAGGGTGACTTCGATCAGGGGCTTGCGGCCGCCTTCGCGGAGCTTGGCCATCGAGACGCTGCTGGTGGCCGGGACCTTGACGGCCTTGGTCTCGAGCAGGGCGGCGAGGGCGAAGACCTGCTCCTGTTTCGAAGTATGGGCGGGCGAGTCGTGACAGCGCGCGCACTTGGTCTCCACGCCGAGGAAGGCGGTCGTGACGATGGTGGCCTTGGCGGCCATGGGGACGTCGTTCTGCGAGGCGATGCCGAAGCCGGCCGGACCACCCGCGGCGGACGAGCCCTTGAGGCGCAGTAGCTCGGTGACCATCAGGTCGAGCGGCTTACGGTCGACGAGCGATTCGTAGAGCCACCAGCGGAAGGGGCCGGAGTTGTTGAGGGTCGGGTTGAGGATGTTCGGATTCTCGGCGAGGACGTCCTGCCAGTAGCCCATGCCGTGGTCGGCGGCGCGTGGATCGGCGAGCAGGCGGTCGATGGCCTGGGCACGCTTGTCGGAGGAGGTGTCCGCGGCGAACGCGGCGATCTCGTCGGCGGAGGGCGGCACACCGACGGTGTCGAGCGTCACGCGGCGCAGGAAGGCGAGGTCGTCGGTCAGCGGCGTGAGACGCGTCGAGAGCGGGCGGTATTCCGGCCAGGCGGCGCCTTCCTTGATCCACTGTTCGATGAGTGCGACGTCGGCGGCGGCGAGGCGATGGCCCTTGGGCGGCATCATCTCATCGGGGTCGTCGGAACGGATGCGGGCGAGCAGGGAGCTCTTGGCAGGGTCGCCCGGCACGATGGCCGCGCCGTCGCTCTTGCCGCCCTTGAGCGCGCCGGCGAGGGTATCGAGGTGCAGGCCGCCCTTGGGCTTGCCGCCTTGGTGGCATTCGAGGCAGCTGGCCTCGAGGATGGGCTGGATCTGGGCGTAGAATTCGACGCCGCCTTTCTTCACCGCCTTCACCTGGCCTTGGTAGGCGACGATCTTCTCGGCGAGGAAATGGTCGATGGGGTTGTTCGCGGGGAAGCCCGTAGCCAGCGCGGGCACGGGAGTCTCCGGCGTGCTCGCAAGCCACTGCTTCGCGGCTTCGCGTCGCTTCTGCCAATACTCGCCTTGGCGGGCGCGGGCGGCGGCGCGGGCGGCGGCGTCGATCTTGGCGAGGCGGGCTTCTTCCTGTGCGGCATAGTATTCCCAGATGCCGTCGTTGTAGGTCAGATTAGGTTCCGCGGGTGAAAGCAGCTGCCAATCGGTACGGCCCGCGAGCGAGATCGCGGCGACGGTCTCACCGAGTTCCGGGCGACGACGGCCGGAGACCTTGCCCTTGTTCAGGATGACGTAACCGACGACGGACTCGAGCACGATACGATGCTCGCCGCCCTTGGTCTCGAATTCGGCCCAGGCGTCGCGGTTGCCGGGAGGCGCGAAGCGGAAGTCGCCGCCAAGGTCGAGGTAGTCATCCTGCGCCTTGACCGGCTTGTTGTCGGTGCCAGCCGGCGGGAAGGGCGTCTTGACGATGAGCTTGCCGTCGACGAAGAGGGCGGAGGCGCCGCGACCGCGGAGGAGGAGGCGGTGTTTACCGGCGGGGAGCTTCACGACGCCGAGGGCGCGGAAGAAGTAGGGGTGGCCGCGTTCGGCGCGCACGCCGGTGTCGACGTATTTCTCGGGCACGCGGGTGAAGCCGAAGGCGGGGGCGACATAGCTGTCGGTCACGGCGAGGGGCTTGTCCGGCCACACGTTGTCCGTCGGGTTCCAGGTCTCGCAGAGTTCGACGCGCACCTGCCCGTTGGTCACGGTGGTCCAGTCGACCTTCGGTGCCGTCCGGGCGATTTCCGGGACCTTGGCGGCCTTGGCCCCGCTGGCGCTATCGTTGCCGGCGTTCGGGCTCGGGCCGACCTGGGCGACCTCGGCCTTTACGACCGGGGGAAGGGTGGTGGCGAAGCGTCCGGCGAGCTCGGTGGAGGGGACGAGGGAGCGGTGAAGGCGGATGTCGTCGATCGCGCCGCGGAAGCTGCTGTTCGGGAGGCCGCCCTGCGAGGAGCCGATCCACACCGGGGCGTCGTCGACGATTGGTTCCGCGGTCGTCGCGCCGTCCATGTCCCACGAGCCTTTGATCTCCTTGCCGTCGATCCAGCCTCGGATGCTCTCGGGTTTGCCGAATTCGTAACGCACCGCGACGTGGTGCCAGCGGCCGTCATTGGGGAACCCCGTCGGGGTCGTCCAGCGGTGCCATTGCACGCTCTTGCCTTCGGCCGGCGTGGCGAAGAGGAAGTTCAGGCAGGCGGTGTCGTAGAGCACGCGCAGGCGCACCGCCCAGTTCTGGTTGTTCGGATTCGGCCCCTTGGGGTCTGTGCGGCCCTTGCCGATGATCATCGCGTTCTCGCCCTTGCGCAGCCCGTCCGGTTTCACCCAGGCTTCCACCGTGAGCGCGTCACCGTTCTTGAAATCAAAGAGGCTGTTCGCGCCGGTGTCCTTGATCTCGAGGCGCGCCCCCTTGCCGTCGAAGGTCGCGGCCTCGTTGGTCTGCTCAAAGCGCGGGTAGTCCGGACGACGAGGGCCGGCCTGCTTGAAGCGGACGTCGCCGACGGGGGTCATTCCTGCGAGGGCGCTGCCGTCGAAGGACCAGGCCGGGACGGACTGGGCTTCCGCGAGAGCCGCGAGACCGAGGAAAAGAGGGACGAGACGACGCATCTGCAGATGGGACAGGGGAGGGGCGGCAGGGGTTCCGTTGAGGGGGTGAGAATGAGGGGTCGGCAGGCCTAGGGTCAATCGTGTCGCGGTATCCTTTTCTGGTGCTTCGCTGTCCGAATGTACCCGGGATTGCCTGAGAGCCGGCCGGGACTAGGGTTTTAGGTATGCCTTCGACCGCCCGCCGTCTCGCCGGTTTCACCGAATCCGTCATCCGCGGGATGACCCGCCTGGCCAACCAGCATGGGGCCATCAACCTCTCTCAGGGTTTCCCCGACTTTTCTCCGCCGGAGGAACTCCTCGCGGCCTTGGAGCGCGCCACTCGCGGTCCGCATCACCAATACGCCGTGACCTGGGGCGCCCCGCGGTTCCGTCAGGCGCTCGCCAAGAAGATCCACCGCTTCAGCGGCCTGGCCATCGATCCGGACCAGCACCTCGTCGTCACCTGCGGCAGCACCGAAGCGATGATGGTCGCGATGATGACCGCCTGTAATCCGGGCGACAAGGTGATCGTCTTCTCTCCGTTCTACGAAAACTACGCCGCCGACGCGATCCTCTCCGGCGCCGAGCCGATCTACGTCCCGCTGCGCGCGCCGGACTTCGCCTTCGATCCCGACGAGCTCGCCAAGGCCTTCGCCCAGAAGCCCAAGGCGATCATCGTCTGCAATCCGTCGAACCCGTGCGGCAAGGTCTTCACGCGCGACGAGCTGATGACGATCCTCCGGCTGGCCGAGCAGCATGACGCGTTCGTCATCACCGACGAGCCGTATGAGCACATCGTCTACGCGCCGAACACGCATATCCACTTCGCGGCCCTGCCGGGCGCCTTCGAGCGCACCATCACCTGCAATTCGCTCTCGAAGACCTATTCGATCACCGGCTGGCGTCTCGGTTACGTCCAGGCCGCCCCGCACGTCATCGCCCAGGCCCGCAAGGTGCATGATTTCCTGACCGTCGGCGCCGCCGCGCCGCTGCAGGAAGCCGCCGTGGCCGGTCTTGAGCTGCCGGACTCCTACTACGCCGGACTCGGCCAGCTCTACTCCGCCAAGCGGACGCTGTTCACGTCGATCCTCGCGCAGACGGGCCTTAAGTTCACCGAGCCGCAAGGCGCCTATTATTCGCTGCTCGATATCTCGCCGCTCGGCTTCAAGACCGACACCGAAGCCGCCGAGTGGATGATCAAGGAGGTCGGCGTCGCCGGCGTGCCCGGCTCTTCGTTCTTCCGCGAGCCCGAGCACCGCTATATCCGTTTCCACTTCGCCAAGAAGGAGGAAACGTTGAGGGCGGCAGGGGAGAAGTTGGGGAAGCTGAAAAGGTAGGTGTCAGCGGTTGGCGGTTAGCGGTTGGCGGTTGGGGGGTGCTGAGAGTATCGAGTATTGAGTATCGAGTATCGGGGGAGTGAATGTCTTGAGGTAGGGTCGGGACCGCGTCACGACATAGAGGCATCTCGTGGGAGGACTGAATTGAGGACTGCGTGGAGGACTGAATGGATAAGTCCCGCCACCTGCCACCCGAGGCTGCCACCTGCCACCTGAAATGGGGCGATGACTGAATCGATGACGGATGACAGATGACAGATTTCCCGAACCTGCACCTGAACCTGGATACCTGAACCAGGCACCCGATAGCCGAGACCTGAGACCCGAAAGAAATGCCCGGTCGAAACCTCGTGTCCTGGTGGCCACGAGTCCTCGAGCCCTCAATCATGCGTGATTGCCATCACATCCGTGGGCGGACGGACTTTGGTATGGTCGAAGACTCTGCCCGGTGGTCGAACGCGCCACGGCGAACGGCGGCCATGGCAATGGCCGCCCTGCCTTCACCCGACGATCTTCTTATACGGCTCGCCTTCGTTCTGCGTCGGGCGTTCCGGGCGGCCCTTATAGCGGTAGGTCAGGCCCATGTTGTCGATGCCGAGCAGCCAGAGGATGGTCGCGTGCAGGTCGTGGACATGGAGAGGCGTCTCCGCGGCGCGCAGGCCGAGGTCGTCGGTGCTGCCGATGGTCTGGCCGCCTTTGACGCCGCCGCCGGCCATCCACATCGTGAAGCCGGTGGGGTTATGGTCGCGGCCGTCGCCCTTCTCGGACATCGGCGTGCGGCCAAACTCGCCGCCCCAGACGACGAGCGTGTCTTCGAGCAGGCCGCGGGACTTGAGATCCTTGAGCAGGCCGGCGACGGGCTTGTCCATCGAGGCGCAGAGGCCGGCGTGATTGGATTCGATCTTCGCGTGGGCGTCCCATTTGGAGCCGGCGCCATGGTAGATCTGCACGAAGCGGACGCCTTGCTCGACCATGCGGCGGGCGAGCAGGCAGAGCCGGCCCATGCCTTCGGTGGTCTTGTCGTCGAGCCCGTAGAGCTTGCGCGTGGCTTCGGTCTCGCCGGTCAGGTCGACGACGCCGGGGGCTTCGGCCTGCATGCGCGCCGCCATCTCGTAGCTGGCCAGGCGGGCGCCGAGCTCGGAACGGTCGGGGTAACGCGCGGCGAACTCCTTGTTCACGCTGTTGATCAGCTGCAGCTTGCTCTTCTGGAGGTCGGCGCTGACGGCCTCGGGCGTGTTCAGGTTGGGGATCGGCTCGGAACCGCCGGAGATGCGCACGCCCTGGTAGACCGCCGGCATGAAGCCCGCGCCCCAGTTGCGGGGGCCGTTGATGACCGTGTTCTGGTTGTCCTGCATCACGATGAACGAGGGCAGGTTACGGTTCTCGGAGCCGATGCCGTAGTTGATCCACGAGCCGAGCGACGGCTTGCCCGCGAGGATGGAGCCGGTATTCATCTGGCAGACGCCGGCGGAGTGGTTGATGCCGTCGGCCTTGCAGGAACGGATGACCGCGAGGTCGTCGGAACAGGAGGCGATGTGCGGGATCCAGTCCGAGAACCACTGGCCGGACTGGCCGTGTTGCTTCCATTCACGTTTCGAGGCGAGCAGGGGCGACTTCGATTCGCCCATCGCGGTGATGACGGAGCCGAAGCTGTCCGGGAGGCGCTGTCCCGCCAGCTTGTTGAGCAACGGCTTCGGGTCGTACAGGTCCATCTGGGACGGGCCGCCTTCCATGAAGAGGAAGATGACGCTCTTGGCGCGCGGCTTGATGAGGCCGACGCCGGGCTGGAGCGGGGTGCCGGGGGCGGGGACGGTCAGTTCCTTGGCGAGCAGGTCGCTGAAGGCCATGGCGCCGAGGCCGAGGCCGGCGCTGAAGAGGAAGTCGCGGCGCGAGGTGGTCGCTTCGACGCGATGGCAGCGTGGGTCGTTCATTCGACGTAGAGGAATTCGGAGGAATTGAGCAGGGCGTGGCAGAGCGCGGCCAGCGGCGCGTGCGAATTCTTGGCCGCGGGGGCGGCGGAAGCCTTGGCTTCGCCGAAGGCCAGGTCGCGGCCCTTGCCGGAAGAGTCGCGCATCGTGCCGGACTTGGTCTCGAAGCGCCAGAAGCCGAGGGCGCTCGGCTTGACGTCCTCGTTGGCGAAGAGGAGGGCCTGGTCGTCGAGCGCGCCGACGCTCAGGCGGACGTCGTCGAGCGCGCCGTGGAAGGAGCTCTCGCGGTCGGCGCCCTTCCCGCCGAGCTGGATCGGTTGCGTCGCGGTGCGTACGCCCGTGAGGCTGGTGGCCACGCGGTCATGAAGGAGGGGCTCGTCGTCGTTCGCGAGGTCCTTGAGGGTGAAGGTCACTTCCCCGGGTCCGTTCTTGTCCGCGTAACGTACGGCCGCGGCGACATAGTACGGCTTGTTCATCTCGATGCGGAGGTTCGAGAACTGGACGGCTTCGCCGAAGGTGCCGCCGAGCAGGGGGCCATGGGCCTGGAGCACGAGCACCCGCGGGGCGCGGCGCGATTTCTGGCCGGTGACGCCGAACTGCCAGTAGCCGTCGGCCTTGCCCTTGCCGACCTGGGCGGCGATGACGCGGACGGCGCCGGTGTCGCTCACGGTGCGGGGGACGATGACGGCTTCGATGGTGAACCCATGGGCGAGTGCTTCCTCGGTGGCGCCGGGCGCGACGAACGGCCTGCGGTGGCCAGGTTCGAGGTGGGCGCCTTGGCCGTCACGGAAGGGGACCTTCTCGGGTTGGAAGTCGTTCGCGATGGCGGCGGCCACCTTCTCGGGCGCTTTCTGCGCGGCGACTTCCTGGAGGAAAGCCGCGGCGCGGCGGGCTTCGGCGGCGCTGGGCGCGCGGGCGAAGATCAGTTCGTATAGGCGGCGCACCTGCGCGGCTTCGTCGCCGGGCGCTTCTTGGGCGACGCGGGCGGCGAGGATTTCGCCGCGTTTGAGCATGAACGGGCTGTTGAGCAGGAGGAGCGACTGGATCGGGGTCGTCGTGACGTCGCGGGACGAGGCGCTGCTGAACCACTGCGGCGCGTCGAAGACGTCGGCCAGCGGGTCGCGGTTGTTGCGCATGATGCGCGTGAAGATGCTGCGTACGGGCTCGCCGTACACGACGCTCGGGCCGGCCTGCTTGTCGGCCTTCAGGTCGCCGCACGCGGCGAAGATCGCGTCACGGATCTGTTCGGATTCGAGGCGCTGGGGCTGGCTGCGCCAGAGGAGCACGTTCTGCGGGTCCTTCAGCTGGCCGGCCTGCGGGGCGGGGTGCGACGACGAGCGGCGGTAGGCGGCGCTCGTCAGCACGAGGCGATGCATGGTCTTCTGGTCCCAGCCTTTCGCCATGAACTCGGCGGCGAGCCAGTCGAGCAGCTCGGGATGCGAGGGCGGTTCGCCCAGGCGGCCGAAGTCGCTCGCATACGGCGCGAGGCCGCGGCGGAAGCAGAGCTGCCAGAGGCGGTTCATCGCGAGGCGCGCGGTGAAGGGGTTGGACATGTCGGTCAGCCAACGCGCCAGCGCGGTGCGGCGTCCGGTGGTGGCGCCGTCGGCGGGCGCGGTGATCTGGGCGGGCTCGGCCGGGTAGTTCGCGCTGAGGACCGTGAGGAAGGCGGGCGGGACGACGGTGTTCTTCTTGGGGATGACGGCGTCGATCGCCTTCGCGCCGGTCTCGCGGACCGCGAGGACGAACGGCGGTTCTTCGGGCTTGAGCTTGTCGTGCTCGGCGAGCTTCCGCTTCAGGTCGGCGTGCTTGACGCTGTCGGCGCCTTTGATCGAACGGTCGAGGCGGGCGTATTCGTAGTCGACCTGGCGCCAGGCGAGCGCGGCGATCTGCTGCTCGTAGGGCGTGCGCGCGGCTTCCGGTTTGTTGATCATCGCCTGGACGTCGTCGGGGAACATCTCGACGGCCTTCCGGGTCGCCGTCTCGCGGTACTTCTTCTCGAGCGCCGCGATCTCGTCGCGGATCGTCCGCGTCTCCTCTTCCCACTTCGCCAGCTGCCGGGCGTGCTCGCCGGCCTGTGGCTTCGTCCAGGCGATGCGGTCCTCGACGGGCAGGGTGTTGTTGAAGAAGCTGCGGAGCGCGTAGTAGTCGCGCTGGAGGATCGGGTCGAACTTATGGTCGTGGCAGCGGGCGCACTGCATGCCGGCGCCGAGGAAGACGTCGCCGGTGGTGTCGGTCAGATCGTTGAGGATGTTCTCCCACTGGCCGCGGGCGTCGCGGTTGTTGTATTCGTAGATCCAATGGCGGAGGTAGCCGAGCGCGGTGAGGGCTTCGGGGTCGCCCGGGAAAAGCTCGTCGCCGGCGATCTGCTCCTGGACGAAGCGGTCGTAGGGCTTGTTGTCGTTGTAGGCCTTGATGACGTAGTCGCGGTAACGCCAGGCGGTCGGACGGAAGTCGTCGATGCGGAAGCCGTCGCTGTCGGCGTAGCGCACGAGGTCGAGCCAGGCGCGCGCCATGCGCTGGCCGTAAGCGGGCGAGGCGAGGAGACGGTCGACGAGTTTCTCGTAGGCCTGCGGGTCGGTGTCCTTGACGAAGGCGGCGACTTCTGTGGGCGTGGGCGGGAGGCCGGTGGTGTCGAAGGTGAGGCGACGGATCAGGACGGCGCGTTCGGCTTCGCCGGCAGGGGTGAGGCCTTCCTTGGCGAGGCGGGCGTCGATGAAGCGGTCGATCGGGTGGGCGGACTGTCCGGCCGGGAGTTCCGGGCGTTTGACCGTCTGGTAGGCCCACCAGGATTTCTCCTTCGCGCCGATGGTACCGGGCAGGTAGCGACCGGCGACCGGCGCCTTGGTGCGGCTCTTGGGCCAGATCGCGCCGTCTTTGACCCATGACTCGAGGAGGGTGACTTCCTCCTTGGTCAGGCGGTCTCCTTTGGGCGGCATCATCTTGTCGGGATCGGCCGAGAGGATGTTCTGCAGGAAAAGGCTCTTGGTCGGATCGCCAGGGATCAGCGCCGCGCCGCCGTCGCCGCCGGTGGTCAGGCCGGCCAGGGAATCCATGACCAAGCCGCCCTTGTTTTTACCGGCGGAGTGACTGTGGCACTTGAAGCAACGGGAGTCCAGGAGGGCGACGGCCTTCTCGGCCTGGGCGTCGTCCGCGGCCCAGGCGGCCGGGGCGCCGACGGCAAGGGCCGTGAGCATGAGAGCAAAGGGGACGGACAGTCGCGAAGACATCGGGGGCGGGCCTTTCATAAGACCAGCGTGCTCTATGACTGCAAGCCGATGCCGAAGGTTCCCTCAGAGGCCCTTCTTCTTCCAGGCCGGGTAGTCCTTCGCCAGCAGGTCGCGGGCGTATTCGCCGAACCAGCTGTAGCCGTTGCGACGCTCGTGGCCGATGTCGGCCAGCTTGGGCTTGGGGATGCCGTCCCGATCGCAGACGTAGGGGGCTCCGGTCTGGAGGTCGTAGAAGCGCGCCCAGAGGGCAGGCGCCTTGGGGTCGGGAGACATGACAAGGTCGGGCTTGCCGTCTTTGCCGGTTGCGTTGTCGAGCCGCTGGCCGACGACTTTATGCGCCACGAACCAAGCGACGGCGCCTTCGACGGCAGCCCGGACCTCGGGCGTGGGTTGCTCGAGGCTCATCAGGAGACGGACGATGCCGACGGACTCGCTGCCGCTGAACGAGGGCAGCTCATAGCTCCGGGCCTTGGCCGGGGCGAAGGTCTTTTCGTCGTGCTGCGCGCACCAGACGGTCGGCTTGCCGTCGACGACGATCTGGCACTTCAGGATGCAGGCGATCCCGAGGTCGAAGGCCCGGCGGCACGCGTCGCGCGTCTTGCCGTCGAGGAAGCCGTAGGTCTTGTCGGCGGCGACTTCGCGCACGAGTTCCAGCACGCGCACCATGGCGCCGTCATTGAAGGTGATGCGGTCGTAATAGCCCTTGCGGAGCGGGAAGAACTGCGGCCAGCCGCCGTTCGGGTATTGCGCGGTGAGCACGTAGGCCAGTCCGCGGTCGAACGACTTGCGGTAGGTCTGGTCCTGGGTCGCGTTGAGCATGCGCGCCATGAAGCGCAGCTCGTCGACGGTGGCTTTATTGTCGAAGGTCGGCACGAGCTTCGCGCGGTCGCCGTCGTAGGCCTTGCTGATGGTGTCGGTGTTCTTCGGCCAGCCACCGGCGTCGGTTTGGAAGCTAAGGATGATGGCGGCGACCTTCTTCGCCTCTTCGGAAGCGAACCAGCTGTCGGGCTTCTTGAGGAAGCGGCGGGCGCTTTCGTCCGCGGCGAGCAAGGGGCAGAGGGCGAGGAGAGCGAGGAGCAGCAGGGTGGGGCGCATGCGAACAGGGGTAGGGATAGGGGTAGGGGTGGGCCGGGAAGTGTAAATGACGGAAAGAGGAAGCGGTATGCGTGAAAACGGCATCGGCTGTTGCGGTTGTCTTATGCGGATTAATCCGCTCCATTGTCCAGGTGTCGTCTCCGCTCGTGCTCATCCTCGCCTCCGCCTCGCCCCGGCGCACCGAGCTACTCCGTGAAGTAGGTATCCCGCATCGCGTCCAGGTAGCCGCGGTGACCGAGCATGAGGATCCGACGACCGACCCGGCGAAGATGGTCCTGCACAACGCCCGCCTGAAGGCCGCCGCGGTTTCCCGGCTGCACCCCGGGGCGATCGTCCTCGGGTCTGATACCACGGTGGCGCTCGGCGACCGGGCCCTGAACAAGCCGGCCGACCTCGCCGAGTCCCGCGCGATGCTCCGCAGCCTTTCCGGCCGGGAGCATACGGTGCACACGGGCGTATGCCTCCTTTGTCCGGCGCTTGGTATCGACGAGTCGCATGATGTCACCGCTTGGGTCCGTTTCCGCGCGCTGTCCGAGGACGATATCACCCGCTACCAGGCCTTGGTGAATACCTTGGATAAGGCCGGCGCCTACGGCATCCAGCAGGGCAAGGAGATCATCATCGAGGATTTCCAGCGGCCGATCTCGACGATCATGGGCCTGCCGGTGGAGTTCGTGAAAGCCCGTCTCGCCGCCCTCGGCGTCCTGGAGAGGCTCACCGTATGAAGGCGCTCCTCTTGTTGCTGCCTGTCTGGGCTTTCGCGCAGGCGCCAGTCGTGAGCGGCGACGCCGAGCTCGCCGGTAAGATCGGCGGCAAATCCTTGGTGATCCGCACCACGAATCGCCTGGCCGGAGCCATCGATTCGGTCAAATGGGCCGGCGTCGAGTTCATCGACTCGCATGACCACGGCCGCCAGCTGCAGTCCGCGATCAACGCCGACGTCGGCGGAGTCTACCAGGTCGAATGCTATAACCCGACCGAAGCCGGTTCGGTCGTCGATGCGCTGGGTCCGAAGTCGACCAGCCGGCTGGAGTTCCTTGCGATCAAGGATGGCACGCTCACGACCCGCACCCGCATGGCTTACTGGCTCGCGCCAAGCATGAAGTCCCACGGCCATCTCGCGTTCAACGACCGTCTGCTCTCCGACCATGTCCTGACCAAACAGGTGCGCATCGGCCGGCCGGGCATGGATCACGTGCTGGATTACCGGGTTAAGTTCACCGTCCCGGCCGACCGGCCCCATACTTATCTTCAGGTCGAAGGCCTTACGGGCTACATGCCCTGGATGTTCAGCGAGGAACTCCGCTTCGACGCGAGGACCTCGTCGCTCGTCCCGTTGCCCCGCCAGAACGGCGAGCAGCCCGACCCCGTGGTGCTTTCGACGCCATCGGGCGAGCATGCCATGGGCGTGTTCACGCCGACCCGCCCGCCGGCGGGCCAGCCAGCCGTCGGGTACGGCCGGTTCAAGTTCGAGCATGACAAGGTCGTGAAATGGAACTGCGTATTCCGTCTCCGGTCGCCCGCCGGCATCAAGCCGGGCGACTATGGCTACCAGCTTTACGTGGTGATCGGCTCGCGCGAGGATTGCCGGCGCACGCTCGCGGCGCTCACGCAGGAGTTCGCCGACCGATAATCGGACCCACCTACGCTTGAAGTCGGACGCCCGACGCCTAACTTCACCGCGTGCGGCCTGAAGAATCCATCGACCTACGGTCCGCGGCCATCGCCGTCGCGGTGTCGCTCGGCCTGCACCTGCTCCTCCTCTGGGCGCTGCCGGACACCTTTCATAAGGTCGTGGTGCTCGTCCGCCCGGTGGAGGTGCTGACGGCGCCGGTGAAGATCGATGAAGCCCGCCTGCCGCCGAAGCTCCGTTTCGCGGAGACGAACCCGGCCGCCAATCAGGCCGTGCCCAAGACGGCTCCGTTCACATCCTCCCGCAATCAGACCGCCGCGCAGCCGGTCCCGGAGAAGATGCCCACGAATTCCGCCCTCCCAAGGTCCGCGGGCAGTTCGGAGGAGATCCGGCTCGCCCAGGGCAAGCCGCGCTCCATCGACCAGTCGCAGGCCGCGCCTGCCTCCCAGCCTTCGGTCTCGATGGCCGCGCCGTCGAAGAGCGCGCCGCCGCCCGGTCCGGGGAAGTCGGCCGCCAAGCCCGCGCCGGCTCCCGTCGCGGCGAATCCCGAGCGGCCCCGCGCCGCCGCCCCTTCCGGCACCTACGGCCTGCTCCTGCGACGACCGGTGGGCGTCAACCGGGCGGGTTCCGTGGCCATCGACGCCCGTTTCAGCAACTACGGAGATTATACGCAACGCATGATGGAGGCCATCCAATCCAGCTGGTGGAGCCTCATCGAGCGCTCGCGCTTCGAGGGCGTCTCCCGCGGCCACGTGACCGTGCGTTTCCGACTGCATCGCGACGGCACCGTGACCGACGCCCAGGTCCTCGCCACCGAGGTCACCCGCGTCATGACCCTCGCCTGCAAGGACGCCGTGATGGCGCCCGCGCCTTACGATATCTGGCGTGCGGATATGGTCGCCATGTACGGCGAGAGCGACACGGTCACGATCAACTTCCACTACTACTGATGACCTTGGCCACTGATTGGATCCCGTTCGGACGCGGCGTACGCGTGGTCGCGACGCACGCCTGCGGGCTCATCGCGGTCGAGAAACCCGACGGCATCCTCTCGCATCCCAATCCCGGCGAGGTCGCCGAGAAGGGCACGATCCTGATCACGGGCAACTACTCCCTCGACGAGGAGGCCTTCCATGTCCGTGACGGCAAGGGCGGCATCCGTCGCGTCTACCTGCTCAACCGGCTCGACTCGCCGACCAGCGGAACCTTGCTGCTCTCGCTCGACGAAGGCGTCGCCGACCTGGTGCGCAAGATGTTCGCGCGCTCGCAGGTCTCGAAGAAATACGTCGCCCTCATCCGCGGCCGCGGTCTCCGCACTCCCCGCGGCACCTGGCAGGACCAGATGGCCAAGTCGAAGGGGCCCGGCGGCGGCGTCCGCTCCGAGACCGGCGTCGGCGCGCCCGCGGTGACGGTCTACGCCTGGCAGCGTTCGGCCGGCGGTACGTTGCCGCTCTCGCTCATCCAGCTCGAGCCGCGCACGGGACGCACGCACCAGCTGCGCGTCCAGACCGCCACGCACGGCCATCCGATCCTCGGCGACCGCACCTACGGCGACTTCGAGTTCAACAAGGCCGTCGGCACCGGCCGCGGTTTCAAGCGGCTCTTCCTGCATGCGGAGTCGACGCAGCTGTCGTTCGACTGGCAGGGCGCGAAGGTGGACTTCAAGGCGATCTCCCCGATGCCGAAGGAATTCGAAGAGGCCTTGCAGTCCGACGAGGAGACGCCGGACAAGGGGCCGAAGCGTCCGCGTCGCGACGCCGGTACGCCGATCTCACCGCGCCTCCGCATCCGGCTCTGAGGCTCCGTTTTTGGTGCCCGCACGACGCTTCTTGGAGAAGTCGGCGGGGGTGAGTTATTCACATCCGCGGGCCATGCGGGGTTAAGAGGCAAAGGGCGTTTGCCAGCGACGGAAACGAACCCTACTCCTTGAGCCTGTGACGCTCCCCGCGTCGCCTCCCCATGAACCCCTTGTACGCCGCCCTCCTGGTGCTGCTGCTCTCCGCTTTGGCGGAGGGCCTGCATGGCCGTCGGGTGCGGGTCGCCGCCCGGTTGGCCTTCGGCCCGGAAGGCGCCGCGCGCGGGTGGACCGTCGTCGCTCCCTTCCTGCGTTGCCTTGCGCTGACGGCGTTCGCCTGGGGGCTCGCGGTGATGTGGCAGCTCCATCAGGCCGCCAAGGACGGCAAACCGTCCGAGACGAAGGAGCCGGTGCGCCTGGTCTTCGTGGCCGACCTTTCGCCCAGCATGTACCTGAAGGACGCCGGCCCGGAAGGGAAGCAGACCCGGCAGGAGCGCATGCGCGAGGAAGTCGAGGCGGTGCTCATGCGCGTCGGCGGCGACCTTCGTTACGGCGTGATCGGCTTCTACACCGAGGCGCATTCGGTGGTGATGGACGCGCATGATCCCGAACTCGTCCGCAACGTCTTCAACGGCCTGCCGGTCCAATATGTCATGAAGGCCGGCTCGACCGACCTCGGCACCGCCATCAACGCGGCCGTCAAGGTCGTCGAAGGCCTGCCCGCGCAGACGGTGCGGCTGGTCGTGTTCACCGACGGCGACTCGGTGCCGCTGCAGCCCATCCTGCCGCGCCCGAAGTCGGTGAAGGACGTCCTTATCCTCGGCGTCGGTAATCCGCGCAAGGGCACCTTCATCGCGGGCCACCAGTCCCGGCAGGACGCCGAGGTGCTGGCGACGGTCGCGCGCGCCCTGCGTGGCTCCTATTACGACGTGAACGAGAAGCACCTGCCGACCGACGCCTTGGGCGACCTGGTCGTGCGCACGCCGCTGCCGAAGTCGGGCCTCGACCTCGCGCAGCTCGCCGTGCTCGCGATGGCCCTCGGCTCCGCGGTGCTCGCGCTGCTGCCCGTGGCCTTGCAGTATTTCGGATCCCGCTGGCGCGTCGTCCGTCTCGAGACCGAAGCAGGGGAGGGCGCCGGCCGATGAGGAAGTTCTTCACGCTGCTCTGGCTGCTCTTCCCCGTCGGGGTGGTGTATTACCACTTCAACGAGGGCCAGGCCCAGCTGGCCCGGGAGAAGGCCCGCGACCATCTCGTGCGCATCCGCGAGCTCGAGCGCGCCAAGGAGCCCGATTGGGCGACGGTGGTCGAGGAATACGACAAGCTCGCGGCCGAGCTGCCGCCGGACGAGCGTCCGTCCGTCCGCCATCAGATCCGCCTCGCGAAGGCCAAGGCGAAGATCGAGCTGCTCGACGTCGCCGGCGCCATCGCCGACCTCACGCAGCTCCTGAAGGAGTCGGCCGCCGTCGACGGCGAGGACGGTCCGACGACCCGCGCGATCCGCGAGACGCTCGGCAAAGGTTATTTCTACGCGACCTCCTTGCTCAAGGCCAACGGCGCCACCGAGGAGGAATGGCGTCCTTACGCCGAACGTACCCGCCAGGTGTTCCGTTATCTCGCCGAACACCAGGACCCCGCCGCGCTCGCCGACTACGAGAAGCGGGTCGAGGCCGAATTCACCCGCTCCGTCCGCCAGAACAACCTATGAAGACCTCGTTCCTGATCTGCGTCCTTTGCTCCGCCGTCATCGCGCAGGAGGCGCCTGCGCCGTCCGCCGTCGAAGGCGTACGCGGCGTCCGCCAGGAAGGTTCCGGCAAGGTGAAGGAGATCGATCCCGCCGCGAAGAACGTCGCGCCCACCACCGTGCAAGGCGTGGACAAGGTCGATGGCGTGAAGGCGCCGGGCGGTGCCAAGGCCGTCAAGCAGACGCCGCCTCCGGCCTCGGTCACCGAAGGCGCGAAGCCGGTCGAAGGCGCGGGCACGAAGGCCACGCCGCCGCCCCCTCCCGCCAAGGGGCTCGTCGGCGCCGAGGGCGTGAAACCGCCTGAGGGCGTCAAAGGCGCCGGCACCCAAGGCACGCCCCCTCCGCCTGCGCCGAAGGGCGTCGAAGCCGTCAAAGGCGTGAAGCCTCCTGAAGCCGTCAAAGGCGCCGGCGCCAAGGGCACCCCGCCTCCCCCCGCTCCCAAGGGACTCGAGGGCGTCAAGGGCGTCAAACCGCCCGAAGGCGTGAAGCCCGCCGCCGGCGGCATCAAGCCCGTCGAAGGCGTCACCGGCATCGGCGCCGGCAAGCAGCAGAACCTCGAGGCCGCGCTCCAGGTCAAACCCGCCGGCAAGCCCGAGCCGAAGAAGGCCAAGGCCGCCGCGGCCCTCCTCGGTGGACCCGAGCCGAAGGGCAAGCCTGAGAAGCCGGACGACCGCAAGCTCTTCGAGGAGATCAAGAAGATCCCCGACAACGGTTCCTGATCGCCGATCCCTTTCTAAACAAAACATAGACACCATGAGACTCCTCCGTCCGTTCCTCTGCGCCGCCCTCGTGCTCGCCGCGACGCTGCCCGCGCAGCAGTCCGCGCCGCTCGACGCCAAGACGCAGCAGCAGTACGAGCGCCTGCTCCGCCATCGCTACACCCGTGACCTCGGCGAGGTCTTCGCCGCGATGGAGAAGTCGGCCAAGGTCGACGCCCGCGCGACCGCCGACACCCGTTTCCTCTCGGCCTTCCGCCTCGGGGACTGGGCGCAGGTGCGCGCCGAGCTCGCCTCGCTGCCGCCCGAGCTCGGGCGCGGCATCTACGACAAGATGCTCTCCGACCTCGCCGAGCGTCCGAAGAACGGCGTACGTATCGAGGACGTCTTCGCCCTCGCCGACGCCGTGCCGGGCGAGCTCAACGACCTCGAGCTCCGCAAGATCGGCCAGATGCTCGGCCAGGTCGTCTCGCCGAACGAAAGCTTCTGGATTGCCGACCGCCTGTCCCGCGGCACCGAGAAGCTCGGCGGCAAGGACCCCGCCCGTCGCCTCGCGGCCGGCCGCGTGCTCCTCGCCGGCGGCTTCCGCGACCTCGCCAAGGCCTACCTGCCCGACGGGGCCGACCTCGACAAGGTGGCCGACGAAGGCCTCCGTCAGGAGATCGCCGCCTTCCTCGCCGCCGAACAGGCGACCGAGCTCGCCCAGCGCGACCAGATCTCGCGTATCTGGAACGACAACGTGGCGATCCTCCGTTCCGAGAAGAAGGTCAACGACTGGGAGAAGAGCAAGGCCGCCGGCGAGATGCTCCGCGTGCTCACGCAGGTCTCGCCCGCCGTCCTCAGCGGCACGTTCGCCGAGCTGATGAAGTCGCAGCCCGAGGCCGCCCTCAAGGTCGTCGGCGGGCTCTCGCGCAAGATCCAGAACGAGACCCACGCCGCCGCCGCGCAGCGCATCGACAACCTCCGCGCCCAGACCGTGCTGGCCAACCTCATCGCGGAGAATCCCGACGCCGGCGCCGAGCCTTGGAACCAGATCCTCACGCTGATGGCCGAATCCTGGATGACCGAGGTGGAGAACTCCTTCAGCCGCCAGGCCGGCGTCCCGCGTCGCGGCGGCAGCGGCCGCAACGGCGCCAGCGAGATCGACCCCGAGGAGATGCTGCTGCTCGCCCCCGCGGGCAAGTGGCACGCCGCCTTGCCGTCCGACCTGCGCGACCGTTTCGACGCGAGCCTCGCCCGCGCCATCATCGTGAGCGCCAACTTCGAGCTGGCCGCCGACCGGATCGTCGAGCTCGCCAAGCGCCATCCCGCCGCAGGCGTCGCCCTCGCCGAGGACTTCCTGCTCGCCTGGGGTCAGGCGCATAACCCGCAGCTGCCCCAGGAGCTCCGCGCCCGTTACGGTCTGCCCGAGGACGCGCGCATCCCAGTCACGCCGGTGATGATGGAGCGCAATATCGACTCCCTCGCCCGCATGATGGAGGTCTTCCGCAAGGCCGGCGTCGCCCCGCGCGACCAGACGAAGGTCGTGAACGCCTTCGACCTCGCCTACAGCAACGCCGAGGCCTACCGCGATTCGCACATCGAACGCGTCTTCGGCCCGACGGCCAAGATGGACGAGCAGCTCTTCTTCCTGCTGGCCCAGAAGATGCACGCCAACCTCGGCGACCGTTGGCGCCGCGCCGACATCCAGCGCGGCGGCCTGACCCGTCGCAACGAGGCCCAGACCTACGCGATGGCCGAGGCCGGCTACGCCTCGTTGCTCAAGATGATCGACGAATGGCAGGCGGGCCGCCCGGACGCCTACAAGGCGATCCTGCTCGGCGCGGTCGTGCTCAACGACTGGGCCGATTTCGAAAGCTTCCAGGACCTCGCGCCGCTCGAGCCGGCCAAACGCCTCGTCGCGGCCAAGGAGAAGACGCTGCAGTCGCAGGACTACTTCCAGCGGGCCGCCGACGCCTATGGCCGTCAGGTGGTGCGGCTCCAGTCCAACGAGCTGACCATCGAGCCTTACCTGAGCTGGTTCAACGCCGTGCTCGGCATCGGCAGCAACGGCCAGGTCAACCTCGGCAAGCCGATGAACCGCGCCGCCCTCGGCCGCATCCGCGCCGCCATCCTCGCGCTGCCGGGCAAGCTCGCGCCCACGCACATGGGCCAGCTGGCCAAGACGCTCAACGGCCGCCTCAACGACACCAACAACCCGATGCACGAGGACCTCAAGTACCGGTACCTCGCCAGCACCCTGGTCGTGACCAAGGACGACCCTTTCTCCCTCGGCTTGAAGAAGCGCTCCGACTACCTCGACGAGCTGCTCAGCGAGATCCGGGTCCAGACGCGCGTCGACGGACCGAACACGGTCGGCGTCAACCAGGAGTTCGGCATCATCGTGAGCGTCGTGCACACCGAGGCCATGGGCCGCGTGGCCCGTTTCGGCCAGTACCTCAGCAATGACGCCATCGCCGTGGCCGCCAGGTCCAAGCGCCGCGGTCCGCAGGTGGCGAAAGGGCCGGAGCCGCAGGGCCCGCGCGACGAGTTCGAGCAGAAGCTCACCGAAGGCCTGTCCCCGTTCTTCGATATCCGCTCGATCACCTTCGCGGCGTCCGACGTGAAGCCTCGCCCGACCGCCCGGCCGGGTTGGGAGGAGACCCCGCTCGCCTATGTGCTCGTGCGCGCCAAGGACGCCAGCGTCGATAAGATCCCACCGGTGCAGATGGAACTCCGTTTCATCGACCTCAGCGGACCGGTGACGATCCCGGCCACCTCGGCCGAGACCTTGCTCAAGGTCGCCGCCGGCAAGGTCGCGTCCCGTCCGGCCGACAAGGTCGAGGTCACGCAGACCCTCGACACGCGCCAGTTCGCGATCAACGGCTCGCTGAGCCTGGAAGTCGCCGCGACGGCCTCCGGCCTCGTACCCGAACTCGCCGACCTGCTCGACCTCGCTCCGCTCGCCGCGGTGGCGAAGGTCCGTCAGGTCACCGCCATCGACCCGCTGATGGTGAAGGAGCTCAACACCTGGGGCGAGAAGGTGGCCCCGCGTACCGAGCGCCGCTGGTCGATCACCCTCGACGGCGACGCCATCCGCGTGGCCGACAAGGCCACCGACGTGCCGTTCCCGACGGTGAAGGCCGCGAACACGACCACGGTCTGGCGGACCTACCAGGATATCGACCCCGTCGTGCTGACGAAGGCGTCGGTCCTGCTGGACCGCGTCAAGGTCGCCCAAGGCGCGGGCTACGTCCCGCCGGTCGCCGAAGACTATTCCGTTTATCTCTACGGTGGCCTCGCGGTCGTGGCGGCCTTCGTCGCGTGGCTGATCTTCCGCAAGCGCGACACCGGTCCGCGCCCCCCGCGCGCCCGCGATGTCTTCAAGCTGCCGACGACGATCGACGGCTTCGCGGTCGTGGCCTTGCTGCGCAAGCTGGGCGCCAGCCCGCTCGTGAAATTCACCTCGGCCCAGCAGTCCGAGCTGAAGCAGGACATCGAGCGCGTGCAGACCGGCTGCTTCGGCGGCGCGTCGACGTTGTCCGAGTCCGAGCTCAAGGCCCTCGCCGAAAAATGGCTCCGCCAGCTCCGGTGAGGTTTTTACGCCAACCCCTATCCCTATCCCCACCCCTTAAGACATGAGCAACCATCCCAATCCCGCGGCCGTGCAGGCCGCCCATCAGTTCGTCGCCGACGTCCGCACGCGCGTCGGCAAGGTCGTCGTCGGCCAGGACGTCGTCGTCGAGCGCGTCATGATCGCGCTCCTCACCGGCGGCCACCTGCTTCTGCAGGGCATGCCCGGCCTGGCGAAGACCCTTCTGGTGAACACGGTCGCGAAGGCCATCGCCTTGGACTTCCGCCGCATCCAGTTCACGGTCGACATGCTGCCGTCCGACATCGTCGGCTCCGAGGTCGTCGATCAGAAGACGGGCGACTTCCGCATCCATCGCGGCCCGGTCTTCACGAACCTGCTGCTCGCGGACGAGATCAATCGCGCCGCGCCGAAGGTGCAGGGCGCGATGCTCGAGGCGATGCAGGAACGCAAGGTCACCCTGGGCGGCCAGACGATGCGCCTGCCGACGCCGTTCCTCGTCATCGCGACGCAGAACCCGGTCGAGCAGTCCGGCACGTTCGAACTTCCCGAAGCGCAGCTCGATCGTTTCATGCTCCTGCACCGCCTCGGCTACCCCGGCCGCGACGAAGAGCAGGACATCCTCCAGCGCCAGCTCGGCATGGGCCTGCGCAAGGAAGAGGGCGGGGCGGTCCCGAAGACGGCCTTCGACATGATCGACGATGCGCCTGTCGGCACCAAGGCCGACCTCGTCGCCGCGATGGAAGCCGTCCAGGGCGTCCACGTGAGCGAGGTGTTCCTCCGTCACTCCGTCGAGCTCGTCCGTCGCACGCGCGAATCCAAGGACCTCGACTTTGGTTGCAGCCCGCGTGCCGGCCTGGCGCTCGTCAACGCCGCCCGCGCCCGCGCGGTCATCCGTGGTCGCGATTACGTCACGCCCGAAGACCTCTTCGACCTCGCCGAGGACGTGGTCCTGCACCGCATCCGCGTGAGCTACGAGGCCGCGGCCGCGGGGCAGACCAACGCCAAGGTGCTGGAGTCGATCCTCGCCGGACTGGGCTGAACCGATGCTTCGTCCGCGGACATTGCCTCACGATCCGGTCGACAGCCGGCAGTTCGAAGTCGCCGTCCGGCGCCTCGCGAACAGCCTGGACTTCGGCCAGCGTGATTCCGTGTTCCATGGCGCCGGCCTGGAATTCGTCCAGTCGCGGCCGTATGTCGCCGGCGACGCGGTGAAGTTCATCGACTGGAAGGTCTCGGCCCGACTGGGCAAGCTGTACGTGAAGGAATTCCGCGAGACCAAGCAGATCCCGCTCTACCTGCTGCTGGATACCTCGGCCTCCATGTGCGTGTCCTCGCAGCCCTTGAGCAAGTACGCCTGGGCGGTGCGCGTGGCCACCGGCATCGGCCTGGCCGCCCAGACCTCCGTCACGCCCGTCGGCCTGCTCGGTTGCGGCGCCCGCGAGCTGCACGTCCGTCCGACCTTGTCGCGCAACATCGTCATGGAATGGGCGCATCAGCTGCGGCAGCACGATTTCGCCGAGAAGACCTCCCTGGCCGTCCGGGCCCGTGAGCTGGCTCCGTCGCTCGCCAAGCGCACGACGGTCATCGTCCTGAGCGACCTGCATGATCCGGACGCGATCGCTGCCTTGCAGGTGCTGGCCCAGCGTCATGACTGCATCGTGCTCCATTTCGAGGACCCGGCCGAGCAAGGGCTGCGCGGCGCCGGCATCATCCGCGGTGTCGAGGCCGAGTCAGGCCGCGGCTTCGTCGGCTTCGGCGGACGTCGACAGGTCGACTCGTCCGGCTGGAAAGCCGAGCTGAGCCGTTTCGGCATCGATTATCTGCATCTGCGCACCGATGAGCCGCTCCTCGGCAAGCTGACCTACTTCCTGAAGAACCGCGGCTTCGCGAGCCGCTCGGCCCGCTGATCATGGCCGCGTCGAAGACATCGCTCCGCGTCTGGCTCCTCCGGGGCTTGGCCGTCTTGGCGTTGGTCGTCGTCGCCTGGTGGTGGCTGCAGGAAGACGACAACCTCAAGGTGCCGCTCGGCGTCGAGCAGGCGGCCATCATCACCTACAGCGGCCCCGGCCTGGTCGTGAAGCCGTTCCGCTACGGCGTGGCCGTGAACGTGCGTATCGCCCAGGTGACCGAGCAGGGCGGCGCCAAGGTCTACGACGTCCGTTACCTCGTGAACCGCGAAGGCGAGCATGACCTCATCGAATACCTGATGTCCGACAACGGCAGCGCCCTGAGCGGCCTGCCTTCGTTCAAGGTGAAGGGTGACCCGAAGCTGTCGAAGGAGCTCGAGGCCCGCGTCAAGGAGACCGAGGACATCGGCATCGAGGTGCGCGGCCATTATCAGGCGACCCTCGTGGCGCTCTTCGTCGGCTGGATCCTGTGGTTGCTCGCGCTCATCTTCTGGCGCCGTCCGCAGAAGCCTGTGGTGGCCGCCGCGAAACCGCCGCTCACCGCCGCCGAGCAGCTGCGTCAGCTGCTGGGCGAACTCGAGCAGGGCGGGCTCACCGCCGAGCAGAAGGCCCGACTCGAGATGCTCCTGCTCCGCTGCTGGCGCGAAGGGCTCGTCCCGGCCGATGCCCCCATGGCCGAGGTCCTGGCCGCCATCGCCCGCGGTGAGCGCACCAGTGAGGCCTTGGATCATCTCCAACGCTGGCTCCATCGTCCCGGCTCCGGTGTCGCCGACGCCGAAATCGCTCAGATCATCCGCCAGCGCCTGCCGGCCCAGCCCGCCGTCCGCCCATGACCTTCCTGCATCCCCAATGGCTGGCGCTGCTGGCCCTTCCGGTCATCTTGGCCTTCTGGGAGTGGGTCCGCCCCGGCCAGCCCCTCGCGATGCCCTACGATGGCGGCAAGGGCCGTCGCGGATGGTTCCTGCGTTGTCTCGTGCTCGTCGCCAACTGCCTGCCGGCGTGCCTGCTGGCCGTCGCGGTCCTGTTCCTCGCGCACCCGATCACCTTCCAGCCGCCCGAGGTCGAGCGTCAGCTGACCAATATCCAGGTCGTGCTGGATACCTCGGGCAGCATGCGGGGCGCGCATGGCGACCAGAGCAAGGGCAAGCATAGCCGTTTCGACTCCGCCATGGAGTCGCTGGAGAAGTTCCTGCACCACCGCAAGGGCGACGCCTTCGGCCTGACGATCTTCTCGCGCAACTTCATCCACTGGGTGCCCCTGACGCTGGATACCGAGACCATCATGCTCTCCCGACCGTTCATCGCGCCCAACGTCCTGCCCGACGAACTCTGGGGTGGCACCTTCATCGGCAACGCCCTGACCGGCGCGTCGGCCCATCTCGCCGAGCGCCCGGTCGGCGATCGCATGATCATCCTGCTCACCGACGGCGAGAGCCCGGACATCCGGTCCCCGAAGGACGTGCCCATCATCGCCGACCTCAAGGAGAAGGGCATCGTCGTGTACGCGGTGCTCATGACGGACATCCCCGTCGACCCCGCCCTCATCGGCATCGCCCGCTCCACCGGCGGCGAAGCGTTCAACGCCGTCACGCCCGAGGCGCTCAACGCCGTCTTCAAGCGCATCGACGAGATGAAGAAGGTCGTCGTCCTCGAGAAGAAGCCGCGGGCCGCCGATTACTACGACCCGTTCTTCCTGCCGGCGCTCGGCCTGCTCGCCGCCGCCGTCTTCGCGCTGTTCGGCCTCCGCTTCACGCCTTGGTAAAACAAGAAGGCCGCCCGGGTGGGCGGCCTTCGCTTTCGCTGGGCGTTCGGCTTAGAAGCGGAAGGTGTAGTTCACCTTCACTTCGTGGGCCGACTTCATGTCGGCGCCCGAGTGCATGTCGTAGCTAAGGCCCGCGGAGCGGCCGGCGCCCAGGGAGGCTTCGAAGCCGATGCCGCCGCGGACGATGTTCTGCCCGGCGCCGTAGGTCGCCACGTTGAACGCGGTCGGGGTCGCGGCGTCCGCGAAGCTCGCCGTCAGCATGTTGCCGGTGCTGGCGAGGTTATGCTCGTAGGCGACGTTGAGCGAGACCGACAGGGTGTCGGTCAGCTTCATCGCGTAGCCGAGGCCGACTTCCGCGTTGGTGTTCGTCTGCGTGGCGCCCGAGACGTTGAGGTTGGCGCCCGAGCCGGTCTCGGCGAAGGTGTCGAACTTCGCGCTGCTCCGGTTCAGGCCGACATACGGGGTGAAGTCGCCGAGCTTGGAGAAGCTCAGGCGGGCGAGCATCGCGCTGCCGTTGAGGTTCTGGCCGGTGAAGGCCTGGCCGTTGCGCGTGCCGGAGGCGTTCAGCTTGCCGCCGGTGAGGGCGAGGTCGAGGCGGGTGGAACCGAGATCGGCGGCGAAGCCGAAGCCCAGCGACTGGCCCGAACCCTTGGAGCTGAAGCCGGCCGCGGTCGTGGTGCCGTCGTTCTGCGAGAGCAGCACCGAGAACTGCGTGCCCTTGGAGAGGGCCCGCGTGGCGATGGCGTAGGTCGCGTTGATGTCATAGCTGCCGATCAGCGTCGTCGGCGAGGCGGACAGCGTGGCCTGCTGCTGGTCGTAGCCGACCTGCACGTTCCAGCCTTCCGGCGCGGCGACGGCGCCGGTCAGGGCGCGGGCCAGCGTCAGCGCGTTACGGCCGGCCATGATCATCGACGTGCCATAGGGCTCGGGGGAGAGCGCATCCAGGGCGGTGTCCACGTTGGCGGCGCCGAGGAAGGCGACGGTGGTGGCGCCCATCTCTCCGGTGGCGATGAAGGCCTTGCCGGCGGCGAGGACCGCGGTGCCGTTCTTGATCACCTGGCCGGTGGTGAGGCCGTCCGCGTAGAGCGCGGTGGCGATCGCCTTGCGGTTGGTGTCGACGGTCAGGTCGGCGAAGGTCTGCGCTTCGGTCAGGCCGGAGCCGTGGATACGGCCGGTGGCGTTGTTGAAGAACGTCTGCGTGGTCTGCGTGCCGCGGTCGAGGTTCGTGAACGAACCCGAATAGGCGGCGGCGTTGACCGCGAGGACGGACTCCGTGCGGGCGAGGTCGAACGTGCCGCCGGTCTTGGTGACCTTCAGGGTGCTGCCGGACTGGAAGGTCGCGGTGCCGGAGACGTTGACCTGGTCATGCTGCGTGCCCGCGGTGAGGCCCCAGACTTCGATGTCCAGCGTGCCGGCTTCGAGGTAGTTGCCCGTGATGTTGATCGTGCCAGGCGAGTTGCCGGGGGCGAGCGTGCCGAGGTTGGTCAGGTTGCCCGTGATGTTCGCGTTGCCGCCGAAGGAGCCGTTCTTGAGGACGCGGACCGCGGAGCTGAGGGCGCCGTTGACGACGAGCTTACCGACTTCGACGTTGGTGTTGCCGGTGTAGGTGTTGAGGCCCGTGAGGGTCAGCGTGCCCGTCCCGTTCTTCCAGAGGCCGCCCGTGCCACCGATGGCGCCGGAGACCGTGGTGTTGGCGGTGGTGTTGAAGACGCCGCCCGTGCCGGTCAGGGCGACGGTATGGGCGATGGTCGCGCCGTTGGCGACGATAGCGCCGCCGTTGTCCAGGGTCAGAACGCTTCCGACCAGGCCGCTGTTCGAGCCGACCTTGTAGTTGAGCGCGACGAACTGTCCGCCTTCGACGAGGGTCGCGGCGGAGGCGCCGGTGGCGAGGGCGTGGTTCTGGGTGGCGACGAGGAACCACTTGCTGCCGGCCACGCCGTCGTTGACGATCGAGGTGATGTCGATGATGCCGGAATGTTCTTCGTCGATGGTCTGGAACTGGGCCGCTCCCGTGGTGAAGCGGCTGCGGTCGGATTCGAAGATCTGGACGGCGCTGGCCTCGCGGAGGGCCTGGGTGGAGAGCGCCGGGTTCACGACCCAGTGCTTGGCGACGTAGGCGTTGTTACCCGGGTCTTCCTGGATGTAGAGGAGGCCGTCTTCGCCGACGGTGATGTTATCGAAGGTGATGGACTTGGCTCCGTCGAGGCCGGTCAGGTTGGCGGAGTTGACGACGACCTTGATGTTGCCGCCCGTGGTCAGGAGGCCGTTGGTGGCGTCGCTGTTGAAGTCGAGCTGGTAGATCTTGGAGGTGACGGCGACGCTGTTCACCGTCGCGCCGGTGGTGGCGAAGAGCAGGGAGTCGTGGTCCAGCCAGTTGGCGTCTTCGGGGCGGGCGAACTGGGTCGTGCCGGCGGCGGTGGCGGCGGTCTGGAATTCGGCGCCCGTCTTGGCGGCGATCGTCGCGTTGGTGAAGATCGGGGCCAGGACGAAGGTTCCGTTGATGCCCGTGGCGGCCTCGTAGACGACGGCGCCGGTGTAGCTCGCGGCGGAATCGACCTTGATGCCGTAGACCTGGCCGTTGGTCAGGCCGGCCTTCTGCACGGCGTTGCCGGTGTTGGTCTTCGTGCCAAGGTAGAGGAAGACTTCGCCCGGGGTGGAGTCATCGGTCAGGGCGACGGCGGTCTGGAGCAGGTTGGCCGCGCCGGGGCTGACGCCGTAGTTGGAGCGGGCGAGGGCGTTTTCCCAGGAATTCTTACCTAGGTGGGGGAGTTCGTACATCTTGCCGGCTTCGGTGCCGGTCACGATCCAGGCGAAGGCCTTGCCTTCGACGCCGGTTTCTTCGCCGTTCATGAAGATGCGACCGTCATAACCGAAGCTGGTGCTGGCATCCCAGAAGGCCGCGGCCTTGGGCAGGTCAGCCGAGCAGAGGCGGGCGATCGCGTACGGGGTGGAGGGCTGGGCCCAGGTGGTGCCGTTCCACATCAGCTGGTTGGCGGCGGAGGTGACGAGGTCGCCGCCGGAGATCACCTGCCAGGTCGAGGTGTTGATCACCCACTTGGAGACGAAGGCGCCGATGGCGCCATGGCCGCGGACGGTACCGGAGGTGTTGCCGAGCTCGTGGTTGGCCAGGACGGTCATCGTGCCGTTGCCGTTGTCGAAGGCGCCGAGGCCGTCAGGGATACCGACCATCTGGTAGCCGCCGACCGCGTCGCCGACGGTCAGGACCGAGGTCGAAGACCAGCCCGGCGCGGTAGGCGTGAGATAAGGAGTCTGGCTGCTGGAAGGGCCGGTGATCAGGCTCTGAGCGGAGAGCGAGACCGTGGCGGCCGCGGCGACGAGGAACGAGCGTGCGATGTGTTTCATGGTTGGGGACGAGCACCTTATCCCCGCGGTCTTACGGAACGGCGTCAGGATTTCGTCAGACGTGTCATACGCCCAAAGGTTACATCCGCCGCAATCGCCACATGCGCCACGGGTCCGTAGCCTGCGCAGCTGACCTGACGTCGTTATGACATATGGGACGCCCGCCCGTCACTTCCGTCACCCGCCTGTCGCCTTCGTCACTTCATCATCGCCAGGCCGCGCCAGGCGAAGGTCAGGCCGAGGGCGATGAGGAGGTAGGAAGACACGTAAGGGGCGCGGGCGGCGACGCGGCTGAACCAGCCGGCCTTCTCGGCGAGCTTCTTGAAGCCCCAGGAAGCGAGCACGCCGACGGAGATCATCGTGATCGCGAGGCCGAGGCTGAAGGCCGCCACGATGCCGAAGCCGAGGGAGAACTGCTTGACCTGCAGGCAGACGATGAGGATCGAGACCGCGGCGGGGCAGGGCATGAGGCCGCCGGTGAGGCCGAAGATCACGATCTGGCCCGTAGTGACCTGTCGGTTCGCGAAGCGCTTCTGAATCTCGGCCGCATGAGCGCGGGCGTGGGCGTCTTCGTCCTCCAGATCGTCGTGGTCATGGTGGTGATCCGCTTCGGCGTATTCGAGCGCGATCACCGTCTCGCCGGACGGGCCGCGGACCGTGGTCTCGGCCTTGAAGGCGTGGGGTTCGGGGATGGCGGCGTCGGATTCCCAGAAGCCGTCCTTGGGGATGAATCGGAAAGTCTGCACTGCGCCATCTTCACGGACGGTACGGACGGAGACCGGCGTGAGGCCTGGGGTGGCCGGGAAGGCGACGCGGAAGACCGGCGGCACGCCTTCTTCGAAGATATCAAGGGTCAGCTCGCCGTCGGCGGTCTGGAGGGACTTGCTCTCGTCGTGGTGGTGATGGTGGTGATGATGGCCGTGCTCCTCGCGCAGGCGCATGATCGTCCAGACGGCCATGCCGACGACGATGAGCCCGCTGATGAGGAGGAAGTAGGGCTCGGTCTGCTCGACGTTCCAGTGTGAGCCGTATTTCAGCGCCAGGCCGGCGAGGAGCCAGATGATGACGGTGTGCGAGAGGGCGGCGCAGAGGCCGAGGAGGGCGGCCTGCCAGACCGTTCCGCGTACGGCGATGATGAAGGCGGCCATCATGGTCTTCGAGTGCCCGGGTTCGAGGCCGTGCAGGGCGCCGAGCAGGATGGCGACGGGGATGTAGAGCCAGGCGTGGGCGGTGCCTTGTTGCAGCAGCTGGGAGAAGTCCATGGCCCGACCTTAGCAGGAGTCCCGAAACTGTCCACCTTGGGGATAGGCTTGCGGTCAGGCGGGGCTTTTCCTTCCTACGGCTTCATGAAGACCGTTACCCTCGGGCAGAGCCAGCTCACCTCCAGCCGCCTCGCCTATGGCTGCTGGCGCATCGCCACCAAGGGCGAGGCGGCCGCGGATTACGCGACGGCCAAGGCGGCGATCTTCGCGGCGGTCGACGCGGGCTACACGCTCTTCGACCATGCCGACATCTATTGCGACGGCGAAGCCGAGCGCGTCTTCGGTCGGATCCTGAAGGAGAATCCCGGCCTGCGTGCGAAGATGACGATCGCGACCAAGGGCGGCATCCGGTTCAAGAACCGTCCCGTCGGCGCGCCGGTCCGCTACGACTTCTCGCGCGGCCATCTCATCGCTCAGTGCGAACTCTCGCTCAAGCAACTCGGCGTCGAGACGATCGACCTCCTCCATCTGCATCGCCCGGATTACCTCATGGACGCCGCCGAGGTCGCCGGCGTCTTCACCGAGCTCCGCGCGGCCGGAAAGGTGCGCGAGTTCGGCGTGAGCAATTTCAGTCCTTCGCAGTTCTCGCTCCTGCAGAACGCGCTCTCGTTCCCGCTGGTCACGAACCAGGTCGAGGTCAGCCTGCTCCAGCTCTACGCCCTGCATGACGGCACCCTCGACCAGTGCCAGGAAAAGAAGGTCACCCCGCTGGCCTGGAGTCCGCTCGGCGCAGGCCTGCTCGGTTCCGGCGGCGTGGATCTGCTGCCCGGGCAGCGTCATTATGATCCGACCGCGGTGCTGGCCGTCCTGGACCGTATCGCCAAGGAGCGCGGCGTCGGCCGTGAGCTCGTCGCGCTCGCCTGGATCCTGAAGCACCCGTCCAGGATCGTACCCATCATCGGCACGACCCAGCCCGAGCAGATCAAGCAGCTGGCGGCCGCGGCGGACCTCGAGCTGACCCGCGAAGAGTGGTATCACCTCGTCACGGCCGCCCGTGGCGCGGAGATGCCGTAAATAAGGGGTAGGGGTAGGGGCAGGTCCCTTTACTTCTTCACGGCGGCGTAGGCCTTGCCGGTCGGGGTCAGCTCGCCCTTTTCCGTGAAGAGGGCCGAGGTGCCGACACCGGAATCATGCCAGGCGTAGCGGTGCACCCAAGGCGTCTTCTCCATGAAGTCCGTCGTCGCCTCGATGAAGGCCTTCACCTGGGCGTGCGTGAACTTGTCGGGCGATTCGGCGGAACTCGCGGCCGTCTGCGGCGCGAATTCGGTCACCCAGACCGGCTTCTTGAAGTGCGCGTGCAACTCCTCGAGGTCCTTGATGAACTTTGCGGCGTCGACGCCGCGGTACCAGTGGAAGGCGACCGCATCGACCTTCGGCTTGGCCTTCAGGAAATCGTTGAGCCAATCTTTCGTGACCGGATTGCCGGCGAGGGCGGGGGCGATCATCGTGTCCGCCTTGGCGGCGAGCGTCGGCCACTGGGTCAGGGCTTCGGCGACTCCGAGGTTCGCCTGCTTGGGGTGGTCGGGTTCGTTGAAGCCGAGCAGGAAAGGGACGCGCTGTTCGGGGGCCGTCCGTCGACCGGAGAAGACCATCGGCACGAACTGGGCCTTGGTCGTCAGCTTGGTCTGCGAGCCCCAGTTGTAATACCAGCCCACCTGCAGGAGTTCCAGGTGACGCGCATCCTTGCCTTTGCGCTCAGGAAGCCCGAAGCCTTTCTTCGCGACGGGCTCTTTCTTGTCGGCGGGGTTATCGGCCGCGCCGAGGGTGGCGATGAGGCAGGTGGCGAGGGCGAAGGTCAGCAGGCGAATCATGAGGTGGGTGACGATGCGGGGATGGCTCACGGAATCAAACCCCGGATGGCCCTCGAAGTCGCCAGGGTTGCTTTGTGTCCGGGGTGGATTATCAAAAACCCATGAATCCCGCCCCTGGTTCGTTCCTTTGTCGTATTTGGCCTTTGTTCGCCGCGGTCGCTTTGTGCGCCCAGTCGGCGCAGGTCCTCGAGACCAAGACCATCACCCCGCCCGAGGAGCCCTATGCCGGCTGGCCGACGGTCGCCCGCCGTGCCAACGGCGAGCTCTGGGTATCATGGTCCGGTGGCCGCGACGGTCATATCTGTCCGTTGGGGCAGGTGAGGGCGATGACCTCGAAGGACGATGGCGTCACCTGGACCTGGCCGCGGGTGATCTTGGACGGTCCGATCGATGACCGTGACAGCGGGGTCCTGGAGACGGCCAAGGGGACGCTGCTGGTCTCCACCTTCACCTCTTTGGCCTATGAGGAACGTGGCTTGCTCGCGAAGCAGACGCCGGAGCGCCAGGCGCGTTGGAAGGCCGCGCAGGAACGGCTGACGGCCGAGGAACGCAAGGCGCAGCTGGGCGAGTGGGTCCTGCGTTCGACCGACGGCGGCAAGACTTGGTCGCCGCCCATCGCGACGATCGTCAACAGTCCGCACGGCCCGACGCAGCTCAAGGACGGTCGCCTGCTCTACGTGGGCAAACAGCTGTGGACGAACGACGGCAGGATCGGCGTCGCGGAATCGAAGGACGACGGCCTCTCGTGGACTTGGCTGAGCGAGATCCCGACCCGCCCCGGCGACGAGGTGAAGAAGGGCTATCACGAGCTCTATGCGCTCGAGACCGAGGACGGCCGCATCATCACGCAGATCCGGAATCATAATAAGCCCGACGTCGGCGCCACGCTCCAGTGCGAATCGACCGACGGCGGTAAGACCTGGACCGTACCGAAGTCCATCGGCGTCTGGGGCCTGCCTTCGCACCTGCTCAAGCTCAAGGACGGCCGTCTTGTCATGACCTACGGTTACCGCCGCAAGCCTTTCGGCAACCAGGCCCGCATCAGCGCCGACCAAGGTCGCACCTGGAGCGAACCGCTGACGATTTCCGCCGACGGCGAAGCCGGTGACCTCGGTTATCCTTCGACCGTCGAGCTCGCCGATGGCACGTTGCTTACCGTCTGGTATGAATTCCAGAAAGCCGCCGGCAAGGCCGTGCTCCGTCAGGCGAAGTGGAAGGTGGGGAAGTAAACGCGGCTTCGCCGCGCGGGGGGCTGCTGGCATGGTGAACTGCTGCGAAGCAGTTGCATCAAGGGGACGGGGCATCCTGGGTTCTTGGCCTCGCAGCCTGCCAGCATGCCAGCAGATCCCCACCGCGCTGTGCGCGGCTCAGAGCCCGAAGCCTTGGGACTTGCGGACGTCGCCGACGTACCAGTTCTCGAGCTTCTCGCGGGCCCAGGGGGTCTTGCGCAGGAAGGTGAGCGACGACTTGATCGTCGGGTCGAACATGAAGCAGCGGATCGGGATGCGGTAGGCGAGTTCCTGCCAACCGTACTTGGCGACCATCGTCTCGAGCAGCTTCTGCAGGGTCACGCCGTGCAGGGGGTCGCGATGGGGGCGGCGTTCTTCGTTCATGGCGTTCAGGCCGCGCAGCGTTTCATGAAGACCAGGCGATCGATCGCCACGATCTTCGGGGGCATGAGGCGCGGGCGGATGATCGTCGGATCCGTCGTGTGGCTGGTCACTTCGTAGAGGCCGTTGTAGAACCACTTGCCGCCTTCGGTGCGACGCACGTAGACCGGCAGCGGCCCGCGGGTCTCGGCGAGCTTGATGCCCCACTTGGGCTGGTCGCCTTTGCGGCCGACCCAGACTTCGCACGGTTCGCCGTCGGCGCGCGGATTCCAGCCGAGGCCGAGGCAGACGCCGATGACCGCGCCACCCTTGTGGATGACGAAGTTCGGCGGCTTAGGGTCGCCGCCGAGGAAGGCGCGGACCTCGTCGAACTCATAGCCTTGGCCCACGACGTGGGGTGCGGGAGCAGGAGAGGGCGAGGCGTCGGACATGACTGATGGGAATAGGCCGACCCTTCGGGCGGGGGAAGGCTAAATCCCGACCAACGAAAAAGGCACGCTTGCGCGTGCCTTCGTCAGGAGAGCCGGGAGGGCCTCAGGCCTTCGGCTTCGGTTCGTCCTCCACGAGGCGGATGCGCAGGTCGCGCAGCTGCTTCGGGGCGACGGGGCTCGGGCAGTCGGCCATCAGGTCGCGGCCGTTCTGGTTCTTCGGGAAGGCGAGGATGTCGCGGATCGAGGAGCGACCGGCGAGCATGGCGACCACGCGGTCGAAGCCGAGGGCGATGCCGCCGTGGGGCGGGGCGCCGTAGGAGAAGGCCTTGAGCATGTAACCGAAGCGGCTGTCCACGAGGTCCTGCGGGATCTTGAGGATGTCCTCGAAGACGCGCTTCTGGACGGCCGGGTTATGGATGCGGATCGAGCCGCCGCCGAGTTCGACGCCGTTGAGGACGATGTCGTAGTGCTGGCCGCGCACCTTGGCGGGGTCGGTGGCGAGCAGGGGCTCGTCCTCGACGACCGGGGCGGTGAACGGGTGGTGGGCGGAGAGGTAGCGTTTCTCTTCCTCGTCCCAGAGCATCAGCGGGAATTCGATGACCCAGAGGAAGTTGTACTGGTCGGCCGGGAGGTTCAGGCGACCGCGGGCCTTGAGCAGGTAAGAAGACTCGAGGCGGATGCGGCCGAGGATCGTCGAGGCCTGCTCCCACGGGGCGGCGGCGAAGAAGACGATGTCGCCGTCCTCGATATTGAGCTGCTTCTTCAACGCGGCCTTCTCGTCGTCGGAGAAGAACTTCACGATCGGGGACTTCCATTCGCCCGCTTCGCACTTGATGAACGCGAGGCCCTTGGCGCCGGCGCTCTTGGCGATGTTCTCGAAGTTGGTCAGCTCGCCCTGGGTGATATCGGCGAGGCCCTTGGCGTTGATCGCGCGGACCACGGAGCCCGGGGTGTTGGCGGCGCCGTTGAAGACCTTGAAGGACGAGTTCTTGAACAGGGCCGTCAGATCCTGGATCTCCATGCCGAAGCGGGTGTCGGGCTTGTCGATGCCGAAGCGGTCCATCGCTTCCTGGTAAGGCATGCGCGGGAAGGGGGTCGGGATGTCGATGCCGAGGGTCTCCTTCCAGGTGCGCTTGAGGATGCCTTCGATCAGCTTGTACATGTCCTCGCGGTCGATGAAGGACATCTCGAGGTCGACCTGCGTGAACTCCGGCTGGCGGTCGGCGCGGAGGTCTTCGTCGCGGTAGCAACGGGCCATCTGGTAGTAGCGTTCGACGCCGGCCACCATCAGCATCTGCTTGTACTGCTGCGGCGACTGGGTGAGCGCGTAGAACTCGCCGGGGTTGGTGCGGCTCGGCACGAGGAACTCGCGGGCGCCTTCCGGGGTGCTCTTGAAGAGGGTCGGGGTCTCGATCTCGAGGAAGTCCTGGCTGTCGAGCTCGGCGCGGATGGCGCGGGCGGCCTTGGCGCGCAGCTTGAGCAGGCCGATGTTACGCGGGCGACGGAGGTCGAGGAAGCGGTACTCGAGGCGGAGGTCCTCGTTCACCTTGTCGGCCTTGTCGTCGTCCATCGGGAACGGCAGGTCGGCGCAGATGTTGTGGACGACCAGGGTCTCGGCGGCGATCTCGATGCTGCCGGTGGCGAGCTTGGCGTTGATGGTCTCGGCCGAGCGGGCGCGGACCTTGCCGGTGATTTCGATGACGGATTCCGTCTTCAGGCGCTGGGCGATTTCCTGGATGCCGTTGGCGCCCGGATTGAAGACCACCTGGGTCATGCCTTCGCGGTCGCGAAGGTCGACGAAGGTCACGCCGCCGAGGTCGCGCTTGGTGTCGACCCAACCCACGAGGGTCACGGTCTGGCCGGCGTCGGCAGGGCGGAGGGCGTTGCAGGTATGGGTGCGTTTCATGGGGTCGGGACGGACGGAATCGAGGGGTATGGTTAACGGACGGGGAAAACCCTAGTCAAAGCCCAATTGGGAGGGGTAGGCGCGCCTGCGGAGCAAGTTAGGGATAGGGGTAGGGGTTGGGGTAGGGTTTGTAGGGGCGGAGGGAGTAGGTTCATAGGGCAGTTGTGGACGGTGTCGGGGATGGCGTATCGCGAGCGAAGGGTGGCTGCGCATGCCCAACCGCAAAGTGCTAACCGCCCATCGTTTCGGGTGGGCAGGACGATGGTTGGGGGCTTAATTCGTCCCATGCGCACCCCCGCACTTTTGGCCGCCTGCCTGCTGGCGGCGACGCTTCCCGCTGTCCCGGAGAAGGTCGAGATGGCCGGCTACCTGCTCGTCCCGACCGAGCGCGTGCCCGATAGCTACAACGCCGGCTTCTCGATCTACGCCGCGGCCTGGCCGTTGCTGAAGCAGTACCCCGGCCATCGTTTCCAGACCGGCCTCTTCGGCACGTGGATGCACCCGCAGTATCTCGGCGAGAAACCCAAGGACCTGTACAACGACATCGAGGGCGGTCTTGGCTGGTGGCGCGACACGCATTTCCCGACCGAGACGCCGAAGTTCATCATGGGCGGCGTCGGCGTGAACTTCTACGACATCGCCAACGGGCCGGCCTACGGACGCGGCAGCTGGGAAGACCCGCGCGGCCTCTACGGCGTCGCGCAGCTCACGCCGTGGCTGCTGTTCCCGCTGGATGGACTCAATCTCAAGCAGGGAGTCAACGGCGAACTCTTCGGTTATGGCTACCTTCCCATGCCGTTCGCCCAGGCCAAGACGAAGACCGAAGGCAAGGACGTCCCCACGGGCGACAACTGCTGGACGCTCTTCCTGAACTCCGCGAACTTCAAGGGTCCGGTCTGCTTCTTCACGCCGAACTTCTGGTCGCGCGCGGCTGTCCGTGATCCCGCCGTGGCCGGGCTGATGCTGGATTCGCGCGGCTCGGATCCGAACAAGCATTTCCAGATGGAGACCCAGTACGTGCCCGCCGCGCAGGCCACGGATGACAAGGGTCAGACCTATGCGCGCGTCGCGCCGACATCCTTCCCGGTGGGGCCCGACGGCACCACCGTGGTGCTGCACCGCCTGACCTCCTACGACCGCCGCGCGCTTTACGACGGCGTGAAGGCCTGGTTCGAGGGCGGCCCCGTCGCGACCGGCGCGATCAATCCCGCCGGGGCGTTCATCCAGAACTTCAAGAACAACGGCGGTTCGACCTGGAGCATCTACAAGCAGGGCACCAAGCGGGAGGCGAAGCCTGGTCTCGCCTGGAAGTCGTTCGCCACGCCGCATTCGCCGGATCCGATGACGTACGGTTACAAGTGGAACGACGAACTCGTGTCGCGCGGCACTCCCGGGCTGGTGACGCTGCCGCAGTACTATCGCTTCGGCGCCGGCGGCAAGAACGGGCAGTGGACGCCCGTCAAACCCGCCGAAGTCCCTGCCGCGACCGGCCTGACCGAACTCGCCTTCGATCGTCCGAAGGAGAAGCCGCAGGATCCGCGCACCACTCCCGACGGCGCGAAGACGAGCTGGAAAATCCCCGGTCCGAAGGCCGGCCCGTTCCAGGCCTTCCTCGGCGACGGCAGCGTCGTGACTTATTATTGGTATCGCTTCGCCGACCAGCCCGCCTTGCTCAACGCCGACCTCACGCCGGCCGAACGCGAGGCCTTGCAGGTCAAGGTCGAGAAGCTCCATCGGGCCTGGACCAAGGATCGCGACTACCTCGCGCCTCCGACCGTCGGCAAGCTCGCCGCGCTCGATCCGGCGCAGGTCCTGACCCCGCCCAAGGGCCTTGAGGTCGGCTACGTGCCCATCGCGACGCGCCAGGAGCTGGCCCCGTCGACGAAGAAGTAAGGCCGCTTAGCGGCGGTCGAGGTCCTTGGTCTCGATCGGCTCGACGTGACCGAGGTGCTCCGGGTTTTTCTTGCCCGTGAGCACCTTGATCAGGCACCAGACGAAGAGTCCGGTCACCGCGCCCACCGAGATGAGCATGAAGAGAAGTCCGGCGGTAGTCATGGTCGTAAGGTCGAAGGGTCAGCGGGCGTCCCAGCGTTTGCCGGCGCGGTTGATCATCAGCGCCGTGAAGGCGGCGAAGAGGACGAGGAAGAAGGCCGTCAGGCGGGCCACGCCGCTGGCCGGATGGCCCGGGCCGCCGACGAGGTCGAGGATGGGGTCGGTCGGGGCGAAGACCGGCGAGCTCAAGGACAGGTTCCATCCGGCGACGTTCTTGAGCACGAACATCACGAAGATGGCGGTCAGGAAGGCCGGCGACAGCCAGCGGATGACGAACTTGAAGACCTTCGGGATGCGGAGGTCGGCGCCTTGGTGGGCTTCGGTCCAGCCGCGTTCGGTCCCGAACGAGAGATTGAACACGTAGATCAGGATCGTGCCCTGCAGGAAGATGCCGATGTCGCCGATCCAGAAGTCGACCGTGGACAGCGCCTTGAGCCCTTCGCTGAACCAGACGACCAGCGTGCAGCCGACGGCCGTGATCAGGCCCAGCAGCGCGACGGAGCCGCGTCGATCGAGGCCGAGGCCTTCCTCCAGGAAGGCGATGCCGGGCTGCAGCATCGAGAGCGAGGAGGTGATGGCGGCGATGAAGAGCAGGGTGAAGAAGAGGCCGCCGAACAGATGCCCGTAGGGCATGCCCGCGAAGACCTGCGGCAGCACGTTGAAACCGAGGGCGAAGGTGCCGCCGGCGACGGCGGAGGCGCCGAGGAAGGCGAAGGCGGCGGGTACGGTGATGAGGCCGCCGAGGCCGACTTCGCAGAACTCGTTGGCGGCGGTGGCGGTCAGGCCGCTGAGCACGACGTCGTCGTTCTTCTTGAGGTAGCTCGCATAGGTGATGATCACGCCGAATCCGACCGAGAGGGTGAAGAAGATCTGGGAGGCGGCCTTGAGCCAGACCGCGGGGTTGGACAGGCCCTTGGCGATGTCGTGGGGGTTCCACATGTAGCCCAGTCCGTTCCAGACGCTGAGCTCGGGCTTCGTCGGATCGGGCGTGCCGAGGGTCATGACGCGCACGAGCAGGGCGAGGGCGATGACGATGAGGAGCGGCATGCCCCAGTTGCAGATGAACTCGATACCTTTGGAGAGGCCGCGGTAGATGATGACGAAATTGAGGACGAAGACGCCGACGAAGAAGAGGAAGGGGCCGCTGAAGCCGAGGATCGATCCGTCCGCGAACTGGCCGGTGAAGGTCCCGAAGAAGCGCGCGTAGGTGGACGGATCCTTGCCCAGATCGAGGCCGCCGGTGAAGCTGTTCCACGCGTAGCCGAGGCACCACGACTCGATCACGACGTAGTAGAAGTAGACGCCGACGGGGATGATGAAGCCGAGGAGACCGACGTATTTGCCCCATGGCTTGCGGATGATCGCGTGGAAGATGCCCGGGGAGGAGTTGAAGCCCTGGGTGCCGCCGAAACGTCCGAGGGTCCATTCGACCCAGCAGATCGGCAGGCCCACGACGAGGAGGGAGATGAAATAGGCGATCAGGAAGGCGCCCCCGCCCGTTTCCTTGTCGGCGACCAGGCCGGGAAAGCGGAGGAAGTTGCCTAGGCCGACGGCGCTGCCGGCGACGGCCATGATCACGCCTAGTTTCGAGCTCCAGCCGTCAGGTTGTTTGGTCGTCATGCTGTTGGTGGGTGAGGCTTTACTATGCAGGGCAGGGCGGACTGCAATGCTGGGACGCAGTCCCAGCGAAGGTGGTGGCGGTTAGCGGTTGGCGGTTGGATGAGTCCGAACCCGAGTCCCGACCCGATTGCCAGTCCTTTTGGTAGGTGTTTGATGGCCTAACCGCTAACCGCCAACCGCTACCACCATATGCCCGCTATCCCCCTATTCTTCTCGCCCTTTCCATTTCCTCTACTCACTTTGCGCTAATGCCGTTTGCATCCTTAGGCCTCGACGCCTCCATCCTCAAAGCCGTGGCCGACCAGGGCTACACCGAACCGACGCCCATCCAGAAGGCCTCGATTCCGGTCATCATCGAAGGACAGGACGTCATCGGCGTCGCCCAGACGGGTACCGGCAAGACCGCCGCTTTCACCCTCCCTCTGCTCACCAAGCTGGTCCGCACGAAGAGCGGTGCCCATCAGGGACGCGTCCGCTGCCTGATCCTGGCCCCGACCCGCGAACTGGTCGTCCAGATCGCCGAGAACGTCGCGGCCTATTCCCGCTACTCCGGCGCGACCGTCGCCACCTGCTACGGCGGCGTCTCCGAACGCCCCCAGATCGCCGCCCTCCGTCGTGGCTGCGACTTCCTCATCGCCACCCCGGGCCGTCTCCTCGACCTCGGCGGCCAGGGTCATGGCGACTTCTCCGCCGTCGAATACCTCGTGCTCGACGAAGCCGACCGCATGCTGGACATGGGCTTCCTGCCCGCGATCAACACCATCGTCCGAGCGCTCCCCAAGGAACGTCAGACCCTGATGTTCTCCGCCACGCTCTCCCGCGAGATCGAGACCCTCACCAAGCAGTACCAGCGTAACCCCGCCCTCATCGAGGTCGGCCGTCGCTCCAATCCCGCCGAGACCGTGACCCAGCTGCTCTACGAGTGCCCGGGCGCGCTCAAGCAGGTCATGCTGCACCACCTCCTGAAGGACGAGGCCCTGAAGATGGTCCTCGTCTTCGCGCGCACCAAGCACGGTGCCGACCGTATCTGCCGCAAGCTCCAGGGCGAGGACATCAGCTGCGCCGCCATCCATGCCAACCGTTCGCAGAGCCAGCGTCAGCGCGCCCTGCAGGCCTTCAAGAACGGCGAGATCCGCGTGCTCGTCGCGACCGACATCGCCTCCCGCGGCATCGACGTCGACGGCATCTCCCACGTCTTCAACTTCGACTTCCCCGACCAGCTCGAGGACTACGTCCACCGCATCGGCCGCACCGGCCGCGCGCTCGCGACCGGCACCGCCATCACCTTCGTCACGCGCGAGGACCTCGGCGAGCTCCGTCGCCTCGAACGCATCGTCGGCAAGCACCTGCACTGCGGCAAGCTGCCCGGCTTCGACTACACCCAGCAGGCCCCGGCCCGCACCCCGGAAGATTTCCAGCGTCACCAGGATCCCCGCGCCGGCGCCCACCACAGCGAACGCGAAGGCCGCCCCCAAGGTGGTCGTCACGGCGGCTACCGCGCTTCCCAGGGCAACTACCGCCCCTTCGGCCGCCCCGGCACCCGCCGCAGCGGCGGACCTAAGTAAGCGAGGACTCGAGGGCCGGAGGCCTGAGGTCTTGAAATCAGCCCGGCGACCCCGGGCTTTTTTGTGCCTGCATCACTAGGTAGGGGCGGGACCGCGTCACGACATAGAGGTGTTGATAGGACAGCACGTGGTGCTGTCCCTACCTTGATACTCCGCTTGCCAGTAAGAGGTTTCGTCTTCCCTTGCGGTCGTGGCCCCTGCCGTCCGTCTCATCCTTGGCGACCAGCTGAATCCGGAGCATTCCTGGTTCGGCAAGAAGGACGCGTCGGTGACGTACGTCTTCATGGAGGTCCGCTCCGAGACGGATTACGTCGTACACCATGCCCAGAAGGTCATCGCGATCTTCGCGGGGATGCGCCGGATGGCGGAGCTTCTCCGGAAAAAAGGCCATCAGGTGCGCTACTTCCGGTTAGGGGACAAGGACAACCGGCAGAACTTCGCCGAAAACCTCCGCCTGGTCTTCGCGGAGACGAAGGCCACGCGCTTCGAATACCAGGAGCCTGACGAATGGCGTTTGGACCAGGACCTGCGCGCCTTCGCCGCCGCCTGCGGCCTGGTCACGGCCTGCGTCAGTTCCGAGCACTTCCTCGACGGACGTGGTGGCGTGTCGGCCCATTTCCAGAAGGACGCCAAGCGTTGGCTGATGGAGTCCTATTATCGCAAGATGCGCGTGCGCACGCGGCTGCTCCTCGAGGAGGACGGATCCCCGCTGGGCGGCGAATGGAATTACGACAAAGAAAACCGGAAGCCTTGGAAGGGTACCCCGCCGCCGCCGAAGTCGTGGGATGTGTCCCATGACCACTCGGCGATCTGGGCGGAGATCCAAGCCGCCGGCGTCAAGACGATGGGTAAGCCTTGCGACAAGGATTTCCCGTGGCCGGTCGACCGCCAGGAAGCCTTGGCTCAGCTGGACGCCTTCATCGAGCGTGGCTTGCCGGATTTCGGCGACTTCGAAGACGCGATGCATACGTCGTCGGATCGGCTTTTCCACTCGCGGCTGTCTTTCGCGCTCAACGTGAAACTCCTTTCGCCTCTCGAGGTCGCCCAGGCTGCGGCCGACGCCCATGCGCGCGACCCTCGGCGTTATCCGCTCGCGGCGACCGAGGGATTTGTCCGCCAGATCATCGGCTGGCGCGAATACGTCCGCGGCGTCTATTGGGCGAAGATGCCCGGTTATGCCGAAGCCAACGGCCTCGGGCATACGCTCTCGCTCCCGTCCTGGTTCTGGACCGGCAAGGTGAAGATGAACTGTATGCGGCACTCGGTCGGGCAGTCGCTCGACACCGCCTATGCCCACCATATCCAGCGCCTGATGGTCATCGGCTCGTTCTGCCTGACCGCCGGCGTGGATCCCGCCGAGGTCGAGAAGTGGTATCTCGGCGTCTACATCGACGCCTTCCAGTGGGTCGAACTGCCGAACGTAGTGGGCATGAGCCAGCATGCGGATGGAGGCTTCCTGGCCAGCAAGCCGTATTGCTGCGCCGCCAGTTATGTCTCGAAGATGTCGAACTACTGCGGCGGCTGTCCCTATGACCCCAAGGATCGCACCGGCCCGCTGGCCTGCCCGTTGAACGCGCTTTACTGGGATTTCTGGCTGCGGCATCAGGACCGCTTCCTCAACAACCCGCGCATCGGCATGGCCGTGCGTCAGGCTGCTAACATGTCGCCCGCCGAACAGGCCGCCGTGCGCAAGAAGGCCGCGGAGTTAAGAGCAGGGATCGAGGAGCTTTAAGAGTAGAGGACTGAATGGAGCGCTGCGTTGAGGACTGAATGGAGGACTGAATTGATGAATGGGCGGGACTCTGGTAGGGGCGCCACTGCGTGGCGTCCGTTCGCGCCATGACGTGCGAATCAGTGCCACTTAACTATTCTCAGCGCCTCCGGTCGACGGACGCGACGCAGTCGCGCCCCTACCTTAGATCAGATCTCGGCCCTTACTTCTTCGCCGCGGCTTTCTTCTTGCCCTTGCCGAAATTCGCAGGCGTCGGGTCGACCCCGATGAGCGGGAAGTCGGGATTCGGCACGCGTGCGGCCGCCATCTTCGCTTCGAGGTCCTTCACGACTTCCGGGAATTTCGCGGCGAGGTCGGTCGTCTCGTTCGGGTCGGCGTCGAGGTCGTAGAGCTGCGTGACGATCGGGGCCTTGGCTTGGACCGCCTTGGTCATGTCGGTCCGGATCGCCTTCCACTTGCCGTCCCAGATCGCCTGTTGCGAGCCGTAGCCCGGGAACTCGCGGTAGAGCGGGGCGCGGCGCGGAGCATCCGTGCCCTTCAGTGCGGGCACGAGGCTTTCGCTGGCGATGGCGGCCGTGCGTTCCAGCTTCACGCCGGCCAGTTCGGAGAAGGTCAGCAGCCAGTCTTCGAAGCCGGAGATACGGTTCGAACGCGTGCCGGCCTTGATGGCGGCGGGCCAGCGGACCACGGTGGGTTCACGGATGCCGCCTTCATGCAGGGAGCCCTTGAGGCCTTTGAGGCCGCCGGCCGAATTGAAGTATTTCGTGTCGACGCCGCCGGCGTCGTGCGTGGCGCCGTTATCGCCGGAGAAGACGATGAGCGTATTATCGGCGATGCCGGCCTTCTCGAGAGCGGCGAGGATGCGGCCGACCTCCTTGTCGAGGCGCGAGATCATCGCGGCGTAGGTCGTGCGCGGCGTGCGGTTCGGCACATAGCCGCCCTTGGTCGGGACATAGGGCGCGTCCTCGGTGATGACGCCTTCGTATTGCTTCAGCTCCTCGGCGGGCACCTGCAGGGCGACGTGGGGCAGGGGCGAGGCGTAGTAGAGGAAGAACGGCTTACCTTTGTTCTCAGCGATGAAGGCTTCGGCGCCGGCGATGGTGCGGTCGCTCGAGAAATCCTTGCCGATATAAGGCGCGAAGGCCTTCGGGTCCTTCGGGTCGGCGTCGGCCGGGAAGTTCGCGTGGCCAGGCGTGCCGTTCGGGCCGTTATCGAGCGGGATCTTCTCGCCGTCCTTCTGGATGAAGGGCGGGTAGTGGCTGTGCGCGACCCACTGGCTGGTCACGCCGAGGAAGTGGTCGAAGCCCTGCTTGAGGGGGTTGCCGGTGGAATCGAAGCCGCCCATGCCCCACTTGCCGAACGCCGCGGTCACATAGCCGGCCTGCTTGAGGGTCGCCGGCAAGGTCGTGATGCCGGCCGGGAGCGGGAACTGTTCCTGGTTGCCGACGTCACGGTTGTCACGCGTGGTGGCATGGCCCGGATTCCGGCCGGTCATGAGCACGGTGCGCGAGGGTGAGCAGACCGCGTTGCCGCAGTAGTGGCGGGTGAGGATCATGCCTTCGCGGGCGAGGCGGTCGACGTTCGGCGTGCGGATGATCTTCTGGCCGTTGTAGCCGACTTCGCCGTAGCCGAGGTCGTCGGCCAGGATGAAGACGATGTTCGGGCGGGACTCCGCGAAGAGGCTGGCGCAGAATAGGGATAGCAGGAGCAGGGGGGTGCGGCTCATGCGTAATTCCTAGGGTTAGGCCGCAGTTATGTCGAGAAACCACGGGGGTGGGTTTGTCGGATTGACATCCCCGCCGGGCTGGGGCTTAACCCAATCTTTCCTCTCTCGGGCTGTAGCGTAGTCTGGTAGCGCGCTTGCATGGGGTGCAAGAGGTCGTGAGTTCGAATCTCACCAGCCCGACCAGAGGAAAAGCCGCCGAAACCCCCACCCGATGGGGCTAAGGGCCTATTTCTTCGCCTTCTTGGCAGGGGCCTTGCCGCCCTTGGGGCTTTGGAACAACGGAGCGATCAGTTCCTTGTCCCACGCGGCCAGGTCGGCCGCCAGACGGGCGGCGACCACAGGCTGGGCGGCCACCAGGTCCTTCGCTTCGGCGATATCCGTCGAGAGGTCGTAGAGCTCGTCGGGCTGCTTGCCGTTACGGACGAGCTTCCAGTTGCCGGAGCGGACGGCGTAGCTTTGTCCGCCGCCCATGCGCCAGAAGAGGTTGGCATGGGGCAGGCCGTTCGCCTGGCCATTGAGGAAGGGGATGAGATTCACTCCATCGAGTTGGCGTTCGGTCGGGGACGGCGCGCCCGCGAGCGCCAGCGCCGTGGCGGCGACGTCGAGCGACGAGACCGGCTGGTCGTAGGTGGAGCCGCCCTTGAGCTGGCCGGGCCAGCTGACCACGAACGGCACGCGGATCCCGCCGTCGTAGACGGTGCCCTTGTTGCCGCGGAGCGGCGTGTTGTCGGCGCCGAGCGCGGGCGGGGTGCCGCCGTTGTCGCTGAAGAAGAAGACCAGGGTGTCCTGCGTTTGGCCGCTCGCGGCGAGGGCCTTGGTGACCGTGCCGACGGCGTCATCCAGCAGGCTGATCTGGGCGAGGCATTTGCGTCGCACGGGATCCTTCACGTCGGCGAACTGCTTCTCGCGCTCGATCGTCGGCATGTGCGGCGTGTGCGGAGCGTTGAAGGCCAGGTAGAGCATCCACGGGGCGCCGGCGTTACGACGGATGAACGCGGCGGCCTCCTGTCCGAACGCCGCGGTGAGGTGGGCGGGCACCTCGTTCGTCGCCTGGCCGTCGCGGGTCAGCGGGACGTTGTATTCTTTTTTGAGATCGATCGCCCAATCGGAATAGGCGTGGCCGCCGCCGATGAAGCCGTAGGTCTGCTCGAAGCCGCGGGCCCAGGGCGCGTGCGCGGGCGTGGCGCCCAGGTGCCACTTGCCGACCCAGCCGGTCTTGTAGCCGGCGGTCCGCAGCAGCTGGGGGAAGAGTTTCTCGGTCAGCGGCAATCCCGCCACGGCGTCGGACGGATCATACGCGGGATTGTTCTCGTGCCCGAAGC
>OFRH01000006.1_pt1 | contig 89449 bp, 75 predicted proteins | sample 1543111 | NCBI WGS metagenome assembly OFRH01 (sample SAMN07774220, study PRJEB24372) | wastewater metagenome | isolation source: Exp Tend NO 100WW | collected 2016-02
ACGGTCGGTCAGCTGGAGGGACTTCATCAGCGTGCCCCGGGTCTCGCCGCCGGACTGGTGGGTCAGGCAGAGGTCGATGAAGTAGGGGAGGCGGGCGGAGACGCCGGCGAACGGACCATCGCGTCCGCCGTCCATGGTGTCGAAGCGATAGCCGGCGACGAGCGAGAGGCGGGTGCTGAGGTAGCGTGAGTAGCTGATTTCCCGTTCATGGCCGTCATCATGGCGCATGCCTTCTTCCCAGCGGACGTTGAAATTATCGCGTCCGGACTGGATCGTCGCGTAGCCCGAGGCGGCGGCGGTCGTGAAGCTGGCCTGGCCCCAGGCGTAGACCGTCGGCATCGCATGGGTCGCGGCGGGGTGGGGCGGTTCGGCGCCGTCGGCGGCCGTCACGCGGATGGTCCGCACCATCCCGGTGATGTGGTGGTAGAGCAGGTGGCAGTGGATGAGCCAGTCACCTTGGCCTTCGTTGGCCGTGAACTCGATCGTCCGGACGCTCATCGGCGGTACGTCGACCGTGTGCTTGAGGGGAGACGTCGACGGATCCTTGTCGGCCATGTCGACGAGCCGGAAGAAGTGTCCGTGGAAGTGGATCGGGTGGTGCATCATGGTGTTGTTCACCAGGCGTACGCGGAGGGTCTCACCTTCCTTCACCTTGATCGCCTCGGCTTCGTGGGGGTCGAGACCGTCGAAGCTCCACTCGTAGCGGAGCATGTCGCCCGTCAGCTTGAGGGTCAGCTCGCGGTGCGAGGTCGCGACGGGATGAGGAGTGGCCGCGCGCAGCTTGGCGTAGGGAGAGAGCGGGCGGTCGGATTCCTTGGCGCCCGGTTCGGGATCGAGCTGGTCGAGGATCGAGGTCAGGTAGGCGCCCATGCCATAGCGTTCTGGGGTGGGCGGCGGAGCGGCGTGCTGGAGGGCGGAACTTTCGCCGAGCCAGGCGGAGACGGAGCCGCTTCCATCCTGAGCCGTGGCACGCAGTTCGGAGGAGGCTCCTTCAGGGACTTTCAACAGGAGGTCATAGGTCTCGGCGGGGCCGATCAGCAGGCGCTTCTGTTCGAAAGGGACGACGTCCTGGCCATCGGCCGCGACGACCTTCAGCGGGCCGTCCGCCGCATCCAGGTAGAAGTAACTCGCGGCGCCGGCGTTGATGAGGCGGACGCGGACCGTCTCGCCCGGTTTGCCGGGAAGCTTGAAGCGGCGCTGTCCGTTCATCAGGAACGCGTCGTAGGCCACGTCAGAAAGATCCATCGGCGGCACCAGGGCTTTCTCGCGGTCGAGGTATTCGCCCAGCTTGCCGGCCTGATAGGCGCCGAAGAGGGATTGGGCGGTGCCTTTGCGGAACGAATACCAGTCGCTGCCGCGAAGGAGCGAGCGCTGCACTTCGGAGGGATGTTCGTCGGTCCAATCGCTGAGCACCAGGACCTGATCGTGGTCGGCGGCGAGGGCGGGGGCCTTCGGTTCGATGACGATCGCGCCGTAGACGCCGCGTTGTTCCTGGTGGCCCGTGTGGCTATGATACCAATAGGTGCCGTGCTGGCGGATGAGGAATTCGAACGTGCGCGACTTACCTGGCGCGATGATCGGCGTCGTCACGACCGGGACGCCGTCCTCGAGGTTGGGAACGAGCACGCCGTGCCAGTGCAGGGACGTCGTATCGTCGGCGAGCCCGTTGGTGACCGTGAGGCGGGCCACGTCGCCCTCGCGGAAGCGGAGCGTCGGTCCCGGCGAGGTGCCGTTGATCGTGAGCACCTGGGCCGGCTTGCCGGCGGGGCTCATCGTCTGCTCGGCGATCGTCAGCTTGTATTCGACGACGCGGGCGGCGGGGTGGAGGGCGGAAGCCTTCGGGGCCGCCTCCATCGCATCGTAGTAACTCCGGCGGCAAAGTTCGCAGGCATGGCTTCCGGCGGCGAAGGCCAAGGCCAGGACCGTCAGCGCCGACCGGGTAAGCCAGGGCGAGGACATGGCGATATTATCGCCTGAAATCCGAAGACCGCAAACGAATGCCTCCTTAAGCCGAGAAATCGCCAAGACTGGCCGGATTCAGCCCTCGGTCGGGTCGTATAGTCCCTGCCGGACGACGAAGCGGATGACCCCGGCGACATCGTGGACGCCGAGCTTGCGCATCAGGTTCGTGCGGTGGTTCTCGACCGTCTTCGCGCTGATATCGAGTTTCACGGCCACTTCTTTGCTCGAGAAACTCTTGGCCAGCAGGATCGCGATCTCTTTCTCGCGTTCCGTGAGCGTCGAGCCCTTGGCGTCGACGTCGCTTTCCGGGGCCGTGAGGGCGTCGGCCATGGCCTTCTGGAAGGAGTCGCTGAACCAGGTGTCGCCGGCGGCGACGGCGTCGACCGCCTGACGGAGTTCGGAAAGACGGGCGCTCTTCGGGACGTAGCCGCGGACGCCGACCTTAAGGAGACCGCGGGCGAGCTGCTTCTCGGACTTCGCGGAGAAGACCAGGACTTTCAGGTCCGGTTGCGTCTCGTGGAGCTGGCGGAGGACCTCGAGGCCGCTGATGCCCGGCAGGAGGATGTCGAGGATGAGGATGTCAGGCTTCAGCTGTTTCGCCAGCGCCAGGCCTTCGTTGCCGTCGGCCGTCGAGCCCAGCACGCGATAGGCGCCGCGGGCCTCGAGCATCTCGATGATCAGTTCGCAGATGGCGGTCTGGTCTTCCACGACCACGACCGATTTCGCCTTCCGGGAAGTTGTCTTCATGGGGGTGTAAGGAAGATTCTGGCCTCCTCCCCGCCGCAGGCGAACGCAAAAGGGCGCCCGTCCGTAAGAATCTTATTCCGCCGCCGGGTCGACCAGCCCCTGGCGGACCACGAAGCGGACGAGGCCGGCCACGTCCCGGACGGCGAGCTTGCGCATCAGGTTGGCCCGATGGTTCTCGGCGGTCTTGATGCTGATGTTCAGGCGGCCGGCGACCTCCTTGCTGCTGTGGCTCTGGGCGATGAGCACGGCGATCTCGCGTTCGCGCGGGGTCAGCTGGTCGATCACCCCTTCGCCGAGGTGGGCGGGGGAGGCGAGGGCCTGGCGGACCGTGCGGCTGAAGTCCTCGTTGAACCACGTGTTGCCGAGGGCGATGGCTTCGAGCGCCTTGCGGAGCTCGGAGAGCGGGCCGTTCTTGTTCACGAAGCCGTGGATGCCCGCCTGCATGAGCGCGCGGACGATGTGCGGCTCCTGCTTGCCGGAGAAGATCAGCACCTTCATCGCGGGCAGGCTGCCGCCGAGGCGGCGCAGGACCTCGATGCCGCCGACGCCGGGCATGATGACGTCGAGCACCAGGATGTCCGGGCGGAGCTGCAGGGCCAGCTCGACCGCGCTTTCGCCGTCGGAGCCCTTGCCGGCGAGGTCGCACCGCGGGTGCGCGTGCACCATCTCCGCGACCAGGTCGCAGACCGCCGACTGGTCTTCGATCACCAGCACGCGCTTCTTGCCGGCAGGCGCGGACGGGGCGACCGGTTTCTTCGGGAGCGGAAAGGTCGGACGGCTGACGCGGATCTTGCGCAATGATGTCTTCATGGAATCGATACATGAGAGATATCCTGTTTTGACCCTTTATTATCAACGGAAAGACGATGGGGCTTATTCCTCATCGATGAATAAGAGAAATGGATTAGCATTATTGGTCACGTTGATGCTGACGACGGCGTTGGGTGCGCTCGCCTTTTCGGCGGCGGCGTGGGTCGTGCTTGAGCTGAGGCAGCAGGAGGCGGTTCGCCGTCGCCAGATCTTGCGGACGGCCTCCGAAAATGCGGCCATCCGAGGGCTTGGGGAATTGCAACAGGCTCTGGGGCCAGACGTGGCGTATGCTTTCGAGACGCTTCCCGGACGGCTATGCGTCGTGCGCAATCACGTTCAGGCCAATCTGACAGGAGAGATGGAAGAAGGTTCCTTGCGTTCGCGATGGGAGGTGTCGGATCTGTCCCTGCGCCACGACGTGTCGGCTCGGTCCGTCGCGACAGCAGGGGCTTCGGCCTGGGCCAAGACTTCCGCGGGCAGGGCCAAGCTCCCTCATGCCTTGGCTGGTGCGGTATCGTCGGGGCAGGCGATCGCGCTCGCGGCCGGAGGACCAGATTTCTTCGAGCCTAGGCAAGGAGTCGGGACCTCCTGGCAGGTGCGTGGTCTGCTGACGGATCCGGTGCGCGGGGGTTGGAAGAAGAACCTATCCGCCGACTCGGAGCTGGCCGAGGAGCTCGGACCGTCGCTGGCTTCGCTGCTGCGTAGCCCTGCGTTCGCGCAATCTCCGGCCAAAGGTATCCCGCTGGCACGCGTCACGGAGGTGTCGAGTTCGCTCGATACCTTGCCGATACTTGCCGACCTCCGGCTTAGCCTGGGTTTCTTCAACTCGAGGAGCGATGGCCGCCATCGCCTGCGTTTCCATGGGAGCGCCGTGTTCTGGAATCGCCTGTCCGTCCCTGTGTTGGCCGGTCCGCAGGGCAAGATGTTCCTCGTGGAGTTCGTCGGTTCGCCGGAGGTCACCGTCACGAATCTGGAGACGCAGAGTGCTTTCGTCGCCGACCTCGACGACTGTCCGCAGGAAGATTTCGGCATCATCAGGCAAGGGCTCCGCGAACGAGGGTTATGGTTCTGGGCCGAGGTGACGGATCCGGCGAACTACGGCATGGCCGGTCGCGGGCTGCTCCCGGGCGAGGTCTATGCGTTGGTCAATCCGTCGCCCGCCGCTCAACCGCAAGGTTTGGCGCGTATTCTCACCAAGACGACGTGGAAGATGGACCGGGGTTATCATGGCCCGGGATGGAAGCGTCCGGATCCGACGATGTTCCTGCCGTCGGACCGGATTGAGATCGCCGTGCGTTTCCGGGGTAAGGTCGCGATCCGGCTAAGGCCCTATGCCGGCGAACCATCGCGTGATGTCGCCATTGCCGACTATCCGGCCAAGCCCGCCATCGCCCTGGAGAACATCGCTTTCCCTGATTTTCTGATCCGGACCACCGCCGAGGATTATTCACGCGAAGACAGCTCGGGCTACACGATCGAAGAACGTCGGGCCTGCCTGCGGATACGTCTACGTCCTCGTGAGACGAATCAACTCTGGTCGGCGGCGGCAAGGGGTGACTTCTCGAAGGCCGGGTGGGATTTCCTGAATCCGTCGGACGCCGCCGAATGGGTCGTCGACCACCCTGTGCTCGCCGCCCTGGACATCGTGGATCATGATGCGTCGCCTGCGGCCGGACCGCTCTGGGATCTGCGGGCTAATCGTCATGACGCCGCGGAGGCCGGGGCGTTCGCCTCGGTTAAGGTCGGTGACGTTCCCGCGGGGCCGTTGATTTCACTCGGCGCCTTGCGTCACCTTGAGACGGCCGGTTCGACGGACTGGATGGGGCGCTTGGACCGCTCTTTCCTCCGTGCGCCGACCGAACCGCCTTCTGCGGGGAGCTTTTCGCATAACCCTTTTCTCGTACCAGTCGGTAACGGCGTAAGCCCTGGGTCGAGCGATGTCGCCCGCGGTGTCTACGTCGTCGGCGCCTTCAACGTGAACTCCCGTGACCCGAAGGCCTGGGAGCTTTTCCTGGCCGATGCGCACGGGGCGTGGAAACCCGACCCGGGTGGACCTTTCGAGCCGCAGGAATTGAGCGGCCCGCTGTTCTTCACCCGTCCGGCCGGGGCGCCGCTGGCGAAGTGGGGCGCGATGAGTCCGGTCGATCTCGACGACGAAGCGTTGGCGACCCTGCCAGACGATGCTTTGATGGCGCTGGCTGGTCAGCAATGTGCGCGCAGCGTCGCCCCCTCCAAACTGAGTCAGCTCGCCCGCCGCATCGTGGAACTCCAGCCGACCTGCGGCTGGCCGTATCCGTCGCTCGAGTCGTTCGCTCGCTCCCGGATACTCGAGCATGCCTTGGAGTCGGCAGACATCGATGCGCCCGCTCTCTCGCCTGCCGAGGCGTTGCCGATTCGTCTGAGGGCGGAAGACCTGTTGGAGGCCTGGGCCCCCGTTCTGACCGTGAGGGGCGATACTTTCGTCGTCACCGGCCAGGCGGAGGGCGAGGGCGGGAGTTGTGTCTGTGAGCTGATCGTCCAGAGAGTGGCCGAAGAACATCCTGCCAGCCACCTTGGCCGGAGCTTCAGGATAATTTCCGTGCGGTTTCGTAACCGTTGAAGGGTGGGGTGGACTTGACTGATGGGCAAAAGGGCTAAGATTAGAGGCATGGAATCCAATCCCTTCGTCGTCGCAGACGCCCCGGCCGCCGATCGCGCCGCCTTCTTCCGTCGTACCTACGGCCTCGTGGCTATCGGCTTTGCCGCCTTCGCGGCCTTGCTGGCGATCTTCTTCGTCGGCTTCGACCGCCAGGAGGGCATCGCCTTCGCCCTGTTCTCCGGCCTCTTCTCCATGATGCGCTCCCTCGGCGGCTGGAGCATCCTGCTCGTCATGCTCGCCTTCTGGGGCGCCACCACGGTGGCTCAGTCGCTGGCCTTCAACCGTTCCTCCCGCGGAACCCAGTATGCGGGCCTCGGCCTCTACGTCGTCCTCGAAGCCCTGATCTTCATCCCCCTCATCGGTTACGTCATCCTTTCCACCAAGGGTAACGCCAGCACCGTCCTGGTTCCTGCAGGCATCGTCACCGGCGGCATGATCGCGGGCCTGACCGCCCTCGTGTTCATGACGAACCTCGACTTCTCCTTCCTCAAGGTGGCCATCATCCTGGGCAGCTTCGCCGCCCTGGCCATCGTGCTCGTCGCCGCCATCGCCGGCCTGAGCCTCGGCGCCTGGTTCTCCATCGCGATGATCGTCTTGATGGCCACGGTGATCCTCTACCAGACCAACGAGATCAAGAACACCCTCGAGACCGACCAGCACGTCGCCGCGGCCTTCATCCTGTTCTCGTCCTTCGTCACGCTGCTCTTCTACGTCATCCGCTTCTTCGCGGGCGGCCGTCGCGACTAAGTCTGATTTCCAGCAACCCATGAGGGCTTCCCGGTGTTATATCGGGAAGCCCTCCTTGTTTATGCACCGTTGCCTCCTGCTCGTCCTCTCATGCCTTTGCACGGTCTCCTTGTCCGCCCAAGGCAAGTTCCGCGATTTGCTCTCGGCCAAGGCCCCCGAGGGCTTCGTCGAAAAGACTTGGACGGTCGACGGCGTGAAGCGGACGGCGTTGGTTCGCATGCCGGCGGGCGTCAGCGGTCAGCTGGCCGTAGTCTTCTGCTGGCACGGTCATGGCGGTCGTTCCGCGCACTCCGCCGGCCGATGGGGTTACGCCGAGATCGATAAGACCTCGGTCCTCGTCTTCCCGCAGGGACTGCCGACCGTCTCGCCGCTCGTCGACAAGGAAGGGCGTATGCCGGGCTGGCAGACGGCCGTCGGTGGCGAGGGCGATCGCGACATCCATCTGTTCGACGCCATCCTGGCCGACCTGAAGAAGGAGGTCCCCGTCGATGGCCGTCGCATCTTCTCAATGGGGCATTCCAACGGAGCGGCGTTCAGCTATATCCTTTGGCAGGCCCGCCCGGACGTCATCGCCGCGATCGGCTCCGTCGCCGGCAGCCTGCGAGCCGACGCCAAGATCGCGTCGCCGATGCCGGTCATCCATGTCGCGGGCGAGAAGGATCCGCTCGTCAAATTCGCCTGGCAGCAGATGACGTTCGCGGCGGTGAAGGGTTTCAACGGCTGCGCCGAGCAGGGGAAGCCGTGGGCCAAGGAAGGCGTGCTGGACGCGACGATCTTCGCTTCGACCAAGGGGGCGCCGCTGGTGACCGCGATCCACGGCGGCGGGCACGAATACGCCAAGGGCTCGACCGAACTGATCGTCCGGTTCTTCAAGGAGAACCCCAAGCCGGCCAAGTGATCAGCGGGCGGGGTCGTCCGTCAGGATCGCGAGGTCGTCGAGGTAGAACTCGGTCTTCTCGTTCGCGTTGCTGATGAAGCCGACCCAGTCGAGCGTCTTCATGTCCGGATTGCGGCAGGGCAGGTCCTTGAACTCCTTGGTGGGTTCGCCTTCGGGCGTGACCTTCAGGTTCCAACGGCCTGTGACGGCATCACCGATGACGGCCGAGAGCTCGAAGCGGATCCACTTCTGGAGAGGGATGGCGACGTCGAGGCCTTTGACGCCGGTGAGCCGCCCGTTCTCGATGTGGAGCACGGGGCCGGTGCGGTAAGGGTTTCCTTTCGTGCGCCATTCATGGATGAAGATCGCCTTCGGTTCGAGGGTGAGGGCAAAACTCACGGTTGATGTTCCGGTCCGATGATGCGGGTTGAACGAGAGCATCGGGTAGTAATGGGCGGGAAGCCCCGGGGCGTCCTGGAAGAGCAGGGATTGCTTGCCTTCGGCATGCTTGGCGGGCGTCGTGCGCAGGGCATCGCCGAGGCTGACCCGCGGCTTGCCTGGCGGAGCCTTGTTGATCGTCAGGGCGGGCGTGCCGTGCGGGAAGGGGCGTTGCGGGTCGACGACCCGGCCCTCGAAGCCTTGGCGGATATTCAGCGACGGGGCTTCCGGACGGGCGGGACGGGTAAGTTCGGGCCCGCGTTCGAAGGTATCGGCCAGCTGGCGCCAAGCGGGGTCGGCGCGCAACACGCCCATCGCGGAGACGTCGATCGACTTGATGCCGAGCGCCAAGGCGGGCGAGCCGGGCATGAGGCGGAAATCCCGCCCGGCCGGATCGACGAAAAGCGGGTCGGCGACGACGGAGCCGATGTCCTGGCCTTGCTTCTGCCATTCGGCCAGCGGGAGTTTCTTTTCCGCGAAGGTCACCGGACGGGCCGAGTAATCCCAGTAGACGTTGCCCTTGTGGACGAAGTTCGTGGTCGTGCCGCTCCAGTTGCCGCCGAGCAGGTCGCCGCGGTCGTAGACGACGATGTTCCGTTCGAACGTATACGAGCGGTGCTCCTCGGCACGGGAGCGTTTCACCTGATAGTCCTCGGAGAAGGCGAACACGTTGTTCCGGATGACGTTGTCCTTGCCGTAATGCTGATGGAAGCCGCCGTCCGACGTGTCATAGGTCACGTTGCCCTCCATCGTGATGCCGGTGCTGCCTTCGTCGGTGTAGAGTCCCCAGCCGCCATAGGTGAAGCAGGTCACGTGATGGATCAGGTTGTGGCTGACCGAGGTGCCTTCCGAGGGGCCGAGCGTGTAGACTCCTCCCATGTCGCTCAGGAGGCCTTTGCCGAGGTGGTGGAGATGGTTCCATTCGACCTGGTTGCGCTTGGCGGCGCTCGGCGCGTAGCCCCAGCGCCAGCCGACGGAGACCGCGGAATAGAAGAAGTCCGAGATCTCGTTGTGCGTCACCACGTTGTCCGAGGAGGAGCCGATCCAGACGCCGACCGCGCACGGGAAGATCAGGCCGCCGTCGCGGATGATATTATTATGGATCCGGTTGTGGCTCGCGTGGTTCTCCGGCTTAGGTTCGTCGTTCAGCGTGCCGACCTTGATGCCGCCGGCGCCGAGGTCGGTGATCAGGCATTTCTCGACCGTCACCTCGCGGCACCCTTGGCGTAGGGAGAATCCATAGCTGCCCGCATGGGAGAGCTCGCAGCCTTCGAAAGACACCTTGTGGGCGTGCTCAAGCGTGATCACGCCGTCGACCGTGCGGACCGCCGCCTGGTTGGGGACCGCCGTCGCGAGCGAGGGAAGGCCTTTGGCGTGGCTGAAGCGTAGCCCGCGGAAGGCGAGGTGACGGACCTGGTCGCCCGGCTGGCCGACGAACGTCAGCAACTTCTCCGCGACGGGGTACGTCCCGCGGAGGTCGGCGGCGGATTCGCCTTGGCGTGGCAGATAGGTGAGCTCGCCGCCGCGGCTCAGGAACCATTCGCCCGGTTCGTCGAGAAGCGTGGGCAGGTTCTCGATGACCATGCCCGTATGATGGTCGAAGGCCGTGTTGCCTTTCTGGGCAGGTCCGCGGACCTTCAAGGTGCCTTCCGTCGGATTCGCGGATTCCACGCGGCTCCGGGTCGAGTCCCACTTGTGGTAGAAGGTCACCACCGCATCCTGGGCGTCCGCAGGGCTGGTCTCGCCGAAGGCCGCGAGTTCCTTGGGGTTTACGCGGATGGTCTGTTCCGTGAACCCCGACGGGGCGGGGCCGGCGGGGAGCGGGGCTTCGGCTTCGAGGCTGCGGATGAAGCGCGTGCCGGGGTTGCTCGTTCGGGCGCGGATCGCGCGTCGGTCGCCGACCCAGAGCTGTTCGAATCTCTCGGTGCCGGGGGCGGTCCTCAGCGTCCAGCGGCCGTCCTTGCCGACCGTGAAGGGCGGCAGTTCCTTGCCGCCGGAGAGCACGACCTTGGCGCCCGGAGCGGCTGCGTAGGTGATCGGGCATCCCTCTTCGCCGGAGTCCTTGGCATCGAAGGCCACCGCATCGGTGAGACGGTAGGTACCCTCGGCGAAGATCACGCGGACGGGTTCGGTCAGGGGGCGGGGCAGCTTGCGGATGGCCAGGCGCGCACCGTTCAGCGAGGCCAGCGGCGCATCGATCTGGCCGGTGGCATGATCCTCTCCTTTCGGCGAGACATGGAGATCCAAGGCTTGGGCGACGAGCGGCAGGAGGGTCGCCAGGAGCAGCGATGGGCGGAAAGGCATGGCTATCCCGACAAGACCCGCGGGGGTCGGTTCCCTCAAGCCTTTCTGGCGACGTAGAAGCGCGTCTCGCCGGCGAACTCCCGGACCAGCGGACCATCGGACGCCACCTCGGTGCTGAGCGGGCACTCGATGACCGTGAAGCCCGCTTCCGAAAGTTCTCCGCGGGTTTCCAGTTCCGTGCTGCTGTGGATGAAGACCGGCGACGTGTCGCTCTCGTGCCAGCGGTCGCCCGGGATGACGTCGGCCGGCCGTTCTTCTTTCGCCCAGTAGGCGGCGTTGGCGCCTTTCTCGCGATCGGAGGCCGTGAAAAGAAAGAGGCCGCCTGGCTTCAGCACACGATGGATGGAGCGCAGCGCCGCCAGGCGATGAGCGCGGCTGGGCAGGCACATCAGGCCATTGAAGGCGAAGATCGCGCGGTCGAAGGAGGTGTCCGGGTAGGTCAGCGCGGTCGCGTCCTGTTGTTCGACGCAACGTTCCCAGTTCGCGTCGTGGTCGGCCAGGACCGCCCGGGCGAGGCTCACCATGATCGGCGAGAAATCCGTGGCGACCACGGCGGCGTAACCTGACTGCAGCAAGCCCAAGGCTACCCGGCCGCCGCCGCAGCCGAGTTCGAGGATGCGATGTCCCTTGGAAAAGTAGCGTTCGAGGAAGACTTTTTCCGAGGCCCAGAGGCCGACACGCACGGCCGCCCGGGCGTAGTGCAGGGCCGTCTCGGTCTCGAGCCAGTGGGCCTGCGGGTCGCGTTCCATGGCCCCAAGCAAGCGAATCTTGCCACCGAGGCAATCGCAGGAACACTCTCACGCATGTTCCGGATGCTCTTTCTTGCCATGGCCCTGGCGCTCGTCGCCTGTGACAGCCAGCGTGCCGCCGGCGTCCCGGCCGCCGAGTTCGGCGTCGAGACGCGTTTCCCGGTGCGCATGGGCCAGGTCCTCGGCCAGTTGCAGGTCGCGGCGACCGACCTCGAGAAGGCGCGCGGGCTGATGGGCGTGACGAAGCTGAACGATGCCGAGGGCATGGCGTTCATGTACGACGCCGATTCGCAGATGCGCTTCTGGATGAAGGACACTCCGCTGGACCTGGACATCGCCTTCGTCTCGCGTGACGGCACCGTCCTCGAGGTCAAGACCATGACCGCCGGCGACACCGAGACCACCGCTTCCACCACCGATCAGGTACGTTTCGCGATCGAGATGCGCGCCGGATGGTTCCGCGATTTCGGCGTGAAGCCCGGCGAGAAGATCAACGTCGACGACATGCGGGCGGCCTTGAAGGCGCGCGGCTTCGACGCGCGGCGCTTCATTCCCTGATCAGAGGGAACGCCAGAGCAGCAGCAGGGCCGTCGCGGCGGCGAGGACACCGAGCACGAAGGCGAGCGCCAGTCGTTCCGACGCGGTCGTGCGGAAGATCCTCATGCCTTCGGGGCGAGGCGGGCGGCGGCTTCGCGCAGGAAGGCCGTGAGACGCAGCAGGAAGTAAGGGGAAGGGGAGCCGGCGACGGCTTCGAGGGCCTGTTCCGCTGCGGCGATCTCGGCGTCAAGGCGGCGGAAGCATTCGCGCCACGCCTCGGGGGAGATCAGCTGGCGGGCGTCGCCGCCGGCGCGTAGGGCCGTCAGGAAGCCTTTGCCGGAGCGGTCGCGCTCGAGGAGCATCGGCAGGGTCAGCTTGCCGCTGGCGGCGTCGGTGCCGAGGGTCTTGCCGGCCTTGGCGTCGTCCTGGAGCAGGTCCACGAGGTCGTCGTAGATCTGGTAGGCGATGCCGAGGTGGCGTCCGAAGAGCGAGCAGGCCGCGATATGTTCCGGCGGCCGGCCGGCGAGCAGGGCGCCGGCCTGGCAGGCGCCTTCGAAGAGCTCGGCCGTCTTCAGTCGGATATGGCGGTAATAATCTTCCAGCGAGAGGTCGTCGTGGCCACGGGAGAAGGTCTGGCAGACTTCGCCGGAGCAGACCTCGCGGGAGGCGCGGGCCACGATGCGGCAGAGTTCCGGGGTCGGGTGGTCGGCCGCGAGGACGAGCGCATGGGCGAAGAGGGCGTCCCCGAAGAGCACGGCCGCGTGGGCGCCGTGGGTGCGGTTGGGGGTGTCGCTGCCGTGCCGGGTATCCGCGCCGTCCAGGACATCGTCATGGACAAGGGTGGCGAGGTGGACCAGTTCGATGATGCCGGCCCCGCGGACGAGCGCTTCGGGCGGAGGACCGCCGGCGCCGGCGCCGAAGGCCAGGAGCGGGCGGAGGCGCTTGCCCGGGTGGGCGAGGACGTCGCGCACCATCGGGCGTACTTCCGGTTCGAAAGCGAGTTCCTGCGCCGCGAGGAATTTCTCGAGCGCCGCGAAGTGGGCTTCAAGGCCGGCGTGCAGCGGGGAGGACACGCCGCAATGTGCGGGTGAAGAAGCCGTTGCGCAAGCGCAGGATGGGGAAAAGTCCCCCAGTCCGCCCGCTCAGGGGATGAACTTCGTCTCGACCGAGATGGTCACCTTGCCGCTGACGCACTCGGCGCACGGGATGCGCTTGTCGAGCAGCTTGCCCTTCTCGGCTTCGCGGGTGAAACCCAGGCCGCCGCATTTCTTGCAGGTGACCTGCTCGTTCGTCGTCGTCGTCATCTCGGCGCCCGCGTTGACCGCTTCCACGAACTTGCGCAGGCCGGTCGCCGAGTCGTCGAGCGTGGCGCACTCGACGAACGCTTCGCGGCGGAGCGTCAGGCGTTTGCCGACCAGGGGAGGGTAGGACGCGGTGAAGAGCAGGGCGACCGTGCCGGCATGCATGCCGGTGATCTTGCCGGCATCGCCGACCTTGGCCGGTTTTTCGAGGAGCAGAATCGCCATCGTATCGGCGCCCGCGGCGAGCGCCTCGTTGGGCCCGGCGGCCGGCCACGCGGCCTTGGCGAGGAAGCGGTTGTCGCCCAGGTCCTGGACAAGGGAGTAGTTGACCGTCGTGAGGTAGCCGGTGGCCTTGCTCGAGCCGGCCGGCGATCCGTCGACGATGCGCTGGGTGGCGAATGCCGAATACAGGCGCTGCAGTTCCTTGGTCGTCTCCGTGAAGCCCAGCTTGTTGAGCTTGGAAAGCTGGAACGTGCGGGTGGTCTTGGCTTCGGGCGGGGTGAGCGCGCGGAAGGGGGTGATGACTACGCTGTTGTCGACTTCGTCCTCGGCGGCCTTGGCGACGGCCTTGGGCGCCGGGGTGGCCGGAGCGGGAACTGCCGGAGCCGGCGCGGTCGTCGTCTCGGCGGGCAGGGTCGCGGTCGCGGCGGCCTTCGTGCCGGAGGCGGTCGTCTGGGCCGTGGCCGAGATGGCCGAAGCCAGGAGGACGAGGAGCAGTCGCTGGATCATGGGATTAGTCGAGGGAGGAAAGGTCGCCTTCGGCGGGGGGCGGCGTGGACTTAGGCTTGGCCGGGGCCGGGCTGCTGTCCGAAGGGGTCACCGGCTTGGAGCGACGCGGGCGGTCATCCTGGTCGCCGGAGTCGTCTTCATCGTCGTCGTCGGGCAGGTCATCGTCTTCCGGGTTTGGCTTGTCGCCGCGGGCAACGCGTTTGCGGCGGACGATCACGGTGCCCACGGCGACGGCGGCGAGATAGAAGCCGAAGAGCACGCTCGTCATCACGATCAGGGAGATCGGCTCGGCGATCGGCGTGATCAGCGCGACCAGCAGCATGATGCCGACCAGCATCCCGCGCCAGGACTTGAGCAGCGTGCGCGGGCGGACGAGCTCGAGCCACATCAGGACGATGAGCGCCAGCGGGAACTGGAACGTGAGGCCGGTCAGCAGGCACATCATCACGACGAAAGCGTAGTAGTCGGAGGCCTGCCAGGTGACCTCCATCTTCATGCCCTCCGCGAAATGCTGCCAGATCTGGATGGACATCGGGCTGAGCCAGTAGAAAGCCAGCGCCGCCCCCATCAGGAACAGGATGAGCGCCGCGCCGCAGAAGGGCACCAGGCCGCTCTTTTCCCGGTCGGTGAGGGCCGGGCCGACGAAGCGGGCCGTCTCGTAGAGGAAGACCGGGGAAGCGACGGCCACGCCGACGCCGAAGGCCGCGTACATGAGCACCTTCCAGACGCCCATGAAGGTGAACTCCTTCAGTTCGCCCATGTTCACGAGGCCAGGCCCTGGCGCGCTGAGCGCGAACGACAGCGGGGAGGTCTCAGGGTGCTTCGCCCATTCGAGCGGGAGGCTGAGCAGGACGGGGGTCTCGCGGTAGAAGATGAGCGCGGCCACCATGCCGATGGCGAAGACCGTGACGACGCGGATAAGCGAGATACGGAGGTCGTCGAGGTGCTCCAGGAACGACATCTCGCTCCGGGGCTTGTTGCGGCGAATGAGGGTGGAAAGCATGAGGGGTTAGTCCTTGCGGAGGAGGTCCTTGATGACGTCAAGGCTGAGGCCGGACGAGACGGAGTCTGATTCGGTCAGGAGCTTACGCAACATCTCAGACTTGGACTTTTGCAGCTCCATGACGCGTTCTTCGATGGTACCGGCGGCGATGAGCTTGATGCTGGTGACCGTGCGGGTCTGGCCGATACGGTGGGCGCGGTCCGTGGCCTGGGCCTCGGCGGCGGGGTTCCACCAAGGGTCGAAATGGATGACCGTGTCGGCGCCCGTCAGGTTGAGGCCGGTGCCGCCCGCCTTGAGCGACATGAGCATGACCGGGATGGACGGCGTCGAATTGAAGGTGTCGCAGACGCCTTGGCGGTCCTTGGTGGAGCCGTCGAGGTAGCAGTAGGGGATGTCGCGGTCCTCGAGGGCTTCCTTGAGGAGCTGGAGCGCGGTGACGAAAGTCGAGAAGACCAGCATGCGGTGGCCGGCGTCCTTGGATTCCTCGACGAGCTCGAGGAAGGCCTGGAGCTTGGCCGAGTCGCCTTCCTCCATCTTCGGGTCGAGGATGCGCGGGTCGGCGCAGATCTGGCGGAGGCGGAGCAGCTGGTTGAAGGCCGCCATCTGGATGCGGGCCTGCGTGGCGCCGCCCATCTCCATCTCGAAGATCTCCTGGCGCGTGGACTCGAGGATCTCGTCGTAGATCTTCTTCTGGTTATCCTCGAAGTCGCAGTAGACGATCTGCTCGATCTTGGCGGGCAGCTCGGGGGCGACCGCGACCTTGGAGCGGCGCAGGATGTAGGGCGCGGCCATCTGCAGGAGACGGTCGTCGTGCCACTTGCGTTCCTCGGCCTGGACGCGTTCCTCGGGCTTGGGCAGGTAGCCCGGCATCAGGAAGCCGAACAGCGAGCGCAGGTCCTCGAGCGAGTTCTCCACCGGCGTGCCGGTGAGGATGTAGCGGCCTTTCGCGACGAGCTGTTTGACGGCCTTGGCGGCCTGGGCGCGGGCGTTCTTGATGTTCTGGCCTTCGTCGCAGATGGCGGCGCCCCACGCCACGGCGGTGAAGGCCGCGATGTCGCGGGAAAGCGTGCCGTACGACGTGATGACGAGGTCGAAGCGCTGCAGGTATTCGTGCGCGGTGAAGCGGTTCTGGCCGTGGTGGGCGAGGACCTTGAGCGAAGGGGTGAAGCGGCGGGCCTCGCGGCGCCAGTTCTCGACGAGCGAGGCGGGGCAGACGACGAGGCAGGGGCCGTCCTCGGGGCGGTGCTGGCGGAGGGCTTCCATGAACGCCAGGGCCTGCACGGTCTTGCCGAGGCCCATCTCGTCGGCGAGGAGGCCGCCGAGGGAGTTGTTATGGATGTGCCAGAGCCAGGCCACGCCGACCTGCTGGTAGATGCGGAGCATCTTGCTCAGCTCTTCGCGGATGGGCGCGGGCTGCAGCTTCGAGAGGTTGCGGATCGCGGACGAGCGCTTGCTCCACGTCTCCGGGGGGGCGAAGGCGGCCTGCAGTTCCTCGGCGATGGCGTCGGCGCTGGCGAGGTCGGCGTACCCGATCTTCAGGTTGAGGTCCAGGTCGACGTCGCGCTTGGCCTCGCCGGTGATGCGACGCTGGGCGTTGCGGATCGACTCCATCAGCTCCGGCGTGATGAGGCGCGGGCCCTGGTCGGTGTAGAAGAACATGCGCCCGCTGGAGAGGGCTTCCTGGATGACCTTCGGGGACTTGCCTTCGGGGTCGATGCCGATGGCGAAACGGAAGCCGTCGTTCTCCTCGGAGGCGTCGCACTTCGCCTTGGCGAGGTCGACGTTGCGGAGGGAGTGCGAAAGGTTGTGCGTGAAGAACGCGTCGTTGTCCGTCATCAGCAGCTTGTGATGGCGGGCGAGGAAGTTGAGCACCTGGATCGTGCCGGCGAGGTACCATTCGCGGGTGGTGGTCTCGAGCGTGAAGCCGCTGCGCTGGAGGACGTCGCGCAGTTCGGCGACCGGGCCGGAAGACTGCTGGGGCAGGCGGATGCGCAGCCACTTCATCGAGCCGTCGACCCAGGGGCGGTCGTCGCGGCCGCGCTCCTGCGAGCGGACTTCCTGTTCCTCGGGGCCGTCGTCGGGCGCTTCGCCCGCCGCGTTGGTCTGCGGCGTCGCGACCGGCTCGTCGAGGTGTTCGTGGACCTTGTCGAGCTGGTCGCCGTCCCAGGCCAGCGCGGTCTCGGGCGCGTTGGCCATGCGGAAGATCTTCAGGCCCTTGCCGATGGCGAGGAGCTGGCGGAGGTGGCGGCGGGTGAGGGGGAGGATGCCCTGGAGCTTGCCGTGGCAGAGGTTCTCGAGGATCGCCAGGAAGAAGACCGTGTCCGGCTCGATGGTCCAGGCCTTGCTGCGGTCGAGGTTCTCGGGCGCGACCTGCGCGCCGTCGACGCGGAGCTCGAGGCGGCAGATGATCTCGTCGCGCGCGGCGGCGGTGACGATGTTGGGCGGAATGATGAAGCGCACCTCGATGGGCGTGCCGCGTTTTTCCGAGAGAGTGAGGGATTTGAGCCGGGGTCCTGCCGGGGTCGTCTCCGCTTCCTTTGACTTTTCCTTCCTGGTGTCAGCCGTCTTTTCCTTTGTCGTGGTCGTCGCCGCGGGCTTGCCTGGCGGCGCGGCGGGTTTCGGCGGGGCCGAGGCCTCGGGTTTGAGGTAGCCCTCCTTGGCGGCCAGGACGAGGTAGGTCGCCACGGAGTGCACGCAGAGTTTCCTTCGGCCGACGGAGACCTCGCAGCCGCATTCGTTGCGCTGGAAGGTAACCGAGCGTAGGTTCCAGCGGGCTTCGCGGGACTCGGTGCCGTCGTCGACGAGGGCTTCCGCGACGGGCGGGGTCCAGATGGCCTTCTTCACCTTGCCCTTGGCGACGAGCTCCTTGGCGAGGAGCACGGTCGCACCGCCCGCGAGATCGATGAGGTCGTCTTCGGAGATGTTGGGCAACGGCTGACGCGGCGCCATGGTGAGGGTGTGCGGTGAAAAGCGTCGTCCGAAAGGACGCGCCAAAGGAGGGAAAACCTAGTGGGAAGACGTATCGCCTTAGACGGCGACGTCTTGGACCGGGACTCCTGGGTGCATCTCGAAGATGCCTACGGGGGTCGTCGGGCCTGTCATCACGATGGAATAATCATCGCCGATGCCAATGATAATCTGACCTCCGGGCATATTTACCGTCAAATCCGCGTCAACCAGGCCCATTTTCCGGGCCACGGCGGCCGAGGCCGAAGAGGAGGAACCGGAGGCCATCGTGTAGCCGGCGCCGCGTTCCCAGATCTCGATCCGCACGTTCTTGCGGTCGGTGATCTTCATGAACTGGACGTTGGTACGGTTCGGGAAATTCGGGTGCGTCTCGAGGTGCGGGCCGTACGTCTTGGCGAGGTCGGGCGTGAGGTCGTCGACCGGGATCACGCAGTGCGGGTTGCCGACAGTGGCCGCCCAGTATTTGAAGGTTTTGCCGAGGACGGTGATCTCTTCGCCGAGGACTTCGCGGTCGGCACCCACGTGCGGGATGACCGGCGCGCGGAAGGAGACCTTGCCCATCTCGACGCGGATACGGTTGCCGCCGTCAAACACTTCGCAGCGGACGATGCCGCCGAGGGTGTGCAGGCGGAACTCCTGGCCCTCTTGGATGCGCTTGGTCTCCAGCAGGTGACGGCAGAAGATGCGGATACCGTTGCCGGACTTCTCGGCCTCGGAGCCGTCGGGGTTCAGGATGCGGAGGCCGAAGGTGCCGTCGGTGCGTTCGATCGGGCCGTAGAGGATGCCGTCCGAGCCGAGGCCGAAGTGGCGGTGGCAGACCTTGCGGATGGCTTCGGGCGAAAAGAGGGTGGGGCAGTCCTTGGGTTCGAGGACCAGGTAGTCGTTGCCGAGGGCGTGGTATTTGGCGAAACGCATGTCTGTCTTCTGATTGGGCGCTAAAGGCGCCTTTGGCAAGCAAGGGGTGCCTCTCGTCATCTCATGGCTTTATTTCCTTGGGCCGCAGGCCTAGAAGATGGCCATGCGCCTCCTGCCCCTGGTTGCCCTGTCCTGCGTCCTCTCCGTCTTCGCGGCGGAAAAGCGCCCGCCCAACATCGTCCTGCTCTACTCGGATGACATCGGCTGGGGCGACCTCGGTTGCTATGGCTCGAAGGTCATCCCGACCCCGAACCTCGACAAGCTCGCGGCGCAGGGCACCCGCTTCACTTCAGGCTATTGCACCTCCGCGACCTGCACGCCTTCGCGCTACTCCCTGCTGACGGGCGAATACGCGTGGCGCCGCCAGGGCACCGGCGTGCTGCCCGGTGACGCCCGCCTGATCATCAAGCCTGGTCGTCCCACGATGGCCGCCAGTCTCGCCAAGCTCGGCTACGCGACCGGGGTCGTCGGCAAGTGGCACCTCGGACTCGGCTCGGGCGACGTGGACTGGAACAAGAAGATCGACCCGTCGCCTAACCAGATCGGCTTCACCTATTCCTTCATCATGGCCGCCACGGGCGACCGCGTGCCGACGGTTTTCGTCGAGGACGGTGCCGTCGTCGGCCTCGATCCCAAGGATCCGATCGAGGTCAGCTACAAGCAGGCTTACCCGGGCGACCCGGACCTGACGACCGACGCCGAGCGCGCGAAGCTGAAGATGGACTGGTCGCATGGCCACAACATGGCGCTCGTCAACGGCGTCGGCCGCATCGGCTGGATGAAGGGCGGCAAGGCGGCCCTCTGGAACGACGAGACGATGGGCGACACCTTCGCCGACAAGGCCTGCGGCTTCATCGCGCGCAACAAGGACAAGCCGTTCTTCCTCTACTACGCCTCGCACGAGAACCATGTGCCGCGCGTGCACAACCCGCGCTACGCCGGCAAGACCCCGCTGGGTCCGCGCGGCGATGCCGTGGTGGCGTTCGACGACCAGGCCGGCCGCATCCTCGCCGAGCTCGACAAGCATGGCCTCGCCGAGAACACGCTGGTGATCTATTCCTCCGATAACGGCCCGGTCCTCGACGACGGTTATAAGGACAAGGCCGTCGAGCTGAACAAGCAGGCCGGCCACACGCCCGCCGGGCCTTTCCGCGGCGGCAAGTACAGCATCCTCGAGGGCGGCACGCGCGTCGGCTTCCTCGCCCGCTGGCCTGGTCACACTCCCGCCGGCAAGGTTTCCGACGCCCTGATGTCGCAGGTCGACCTGCCCGCCGTCTTCACCAAGGTCGCCGGCGGCGACCCCGCCGACTTCCTCAAGCTGGATTCGGTCGACACTTCGGCCGCGTTGACCGGTGGCGCCGGTCGCGAGACGCTGATCTCGAGCACGCAGGGCAACCAGCTTTCGATCCGCGATGCGCGCTGGAAGTTCATCTCGGGCGTCGGCGCGCCCGGCAAGGGCAAGAAGGCCCAAGGTCCGGTGGTCGCCTTGCTGGGTTCGGAAAGCGAACAGGCCAACGACAGCCGCGATCAGGCGGGCCCGCGGCTCTTCGACCTCCAGAACGATCCGGGCGAACGTGTGAACGTGGCCAAGGACCATCCGGAAATCGTCGCCCGCCTGAAGGCCTTGCTCGAGGCGCAGCGCGCCAAGGGCGTCGGCCAGCCGTTACCCAAGTAATCGGTCGATTAATTTTCCGGAGCACCGCCTTCTCCCGGCTTGAAGCGGCGGAGGGAAGGATGATGCTCGGCGCATGAGCAAGTCCCCCATTCGCGTCCTCTGCGTCGGCGCCGGCCACATGGGCCGTTCACACGCGCTCGCCTACCATAAGCTCCCCGGCTTCCAGATCGTCGGCCTCGTGACCCGCTCCGCCGATTCCCGGGCCAAGCTCAACGCCGAGCTTGGCGGCGGTTATGCGGAGTACGGCGACTTCCATGCCGCCCTCAAGGCCACCAAGCCCGACGCGGTCTCGATCTCAAGCTATCCTGATACGCACGCCGAGTACGCCGTCGCCGCCCTCGAGGCCGGCTGCCACGTCTTCGTGGAGAAGCCCCTGGCCGTCACCGTGGCCGAGGCGGAGCAGATCGTGGCCAAGGCCAAGGCCGTGAAGCGCAAGGTCGTCATCGGTTACATCCTGCGCCACCACCCGGCCTGGACCCAGTTCATCGAGACCGTGCAGAAGCTCGGCAAGCCGCTCGTCATGCGCATGAACCTCAACCAGCAGAGCTTCGGCGACATGTGGAAGACCCATAAGTCGCTCATGCAGACCTGCAGTCCCATCGTCGACTGCGGCGTCCATTACGTCGACGTGATGTGCCTCATGACCGGCAGCCGCCCCGTCCGCGTCTCCGGTATCGGCGCCCGTCTGTCCGATGAGCTCCCGGAGGGCATGGTCAACTACGGCCAGCTTCAGGTCACCTTCGCCGACGGCTCGGTCGGCTGGTACGAAGCCGGCTGGGGTCCGATGATGTCCGAAGAAGCTTTCTTCGTGAAGGACGTCATCGGTCCGAAGGGCTGCGTGTCCATCGTCGCCGGCAAGGCCTCCCAGGCCGGCAACTCCGCCGACGTCGATTCGCACTCCGCCGCGCAGGCGCTCAAGGTCCACCACGCGGCGCTCGGCGCCGACGGCAAGTTCGCCAAGCCGGACGAGATCGTCCCGACCGACGCCGATCCCGGCCACGACGGCCTCTGCGAGCGCGAGCAGGCCTACTTCGAGAAGGCGATCCGCGAGGACCTTGATCTCACCGCGCACATGGACGACGCCGTGAACTCGATGCGCATCGTCGCCGCCGCGGACCAGTCGTTCCGCGAAGGCCGCACGATCAATCTCTGAGCGGCGATGGCGCACCCGAACCTCGTCTTCATGGGCGTCTCCGGCTGCGGCAAGAGCACCGTCGCGGAGATGTATGCGCGCCGCACCGGCGCCACGCTGATCGAGGCCGACGCTTTTCATCCGCCGGAGAACATCGCGAAGATGAGCGCCGGCACGCCGCTGACCGACGCCGACCGCGCCGGCTGGCTGGCCGCGATGGCCTCCCGTCTCGCCGAAGGCAAAGCCCGCGGCGAAGCGATGGTCGTCACCTGCTCGGCGTTGAAGAAGGCCTATCGCGATCGCCTGCGCGAAGGGGACGCCGACCTTTTCTTCGTCTTCCTCGACGGCAGCCAGGAGCTGCTGCAGGCTCGCCTCGACGCGCGCAAAGGACACTTCATGCCGCCGGGACTGCTCGGCAGCCAGCTCGCCACGCTGGAGCGACCGAACCTCGCCTCCGAGAAGTGCCTGCACGTCAGCATCAGCCTTTCGCCTGACCAGATCTGCGCGACCGTCGGCGTGGCCATGCGCCGCTTCGCCTGAAAAGCAGAAGGCCCGCGCGACGGCGGGCCTTCGTTGCTGACGTGAACGGGAAGGTTACTTCTTCCAGACGACCTTGGCCGGTTCGATGACGCTCGTCTTGTCGAGGGTCGGGAAGCCTTCCGGGACGGGCAGGGTCACCTTGCCGGTCGCGGCCCATTCGGTGGAGCGGGCGAGGATGGTCTGGAAGCCCACGCAGTGCAGGGCGTCGAAGGTCGTGTCGCCGACCCAGAGGTGGCCCATCGAGGTGGTCACGACGCGACCCTTGTTGAAGGGCGCGTACCACACCATCGGCTCGTGCATGTCGGTGCCGCCGAACTCCGGTTTGGAGTAGGAGCTCGAGAGCACGTGCATGTGGTCGGCGCTTCCGCGCATGCGACCGTAGAGTTCGTCGGTGGCGTGGAGCCACTCCGCCGGGAGGCCCTGCATGATCGGGTGGGCGGCGTCGCGGGTCTTGAGCGTGAAGACATGCTTCGCGCCATGGCCGGAACCGAAGCCCTTGGTCGTGATTTTCTCGTCGGCGTCGACGAGCGCGACGGCCTTGCCGGTCTTGTCGTCGACCGCGATACGGTGGCCGAAGGTGGCGCCGCGCCAGCCCGCGCAGATCATCTCGTTGAAGTTGTCCCAGCCCGTGAAGGCGTTGTTCGCGGCATGCACGTTGACGAGGCCGCCGCCGTTCATCACGAATTCGGTGAAGGCGTCCTTCATCGCGGTGCCCCATTCCGGGCCGTTGTAGTTGTTCACGATGACCTGGTAGTCGGCGAACTTCGGGGACCACTGTTCCCATTCGGCGGCGTGGGCCTTGTTGAAGGCGGCTTCCTCGGCGTTCCATTCCTTCATCGCGGCGTCGAAGGCCTTCTTGGCGGCGGCGTCGCCGGCCTTGGGCTTGCCGGGCTTCGCCTTGGCGAAGGCGGCCGGGGCGGTCGAGACGTCGACCTTGAAGAGGCCGGTGGCCTCGAGGGTGGCCTTGCAGGACTCGGTCGTGCGGACCCAGTCGTGGTTGTTGCGGCCGTCGAGGATCAGGACGCGGATCTTCTCGGCCGCGCCGAGCGGCAGGGCCAGGAGGGCGAGCAGGCAGACGAGCCCGAGCTTGTGCAGGGATTTCATGGGGAGGCCCTCATTGGAGGCATTTCCCGAGGCCGGGCGAGCGTTTTCAGTTCCGGTCCAACGAACGATAATGGATGGCCTCCAGAAGGTGGGCGGTGGCGATGCGCTCGGCCCCCGCGAGATCGGCGATAGTGCGGGCGACGCGCAGGATGCGGTCGTAGGCCCGGGCGGACAGCCCCAGTTTCTCCATGGCCTGCTGAAGCAGGTCGCCTTGGGCTTGCTCCAGGGCGCAGCATTCCCGCAGCTCCCGTCCGCCGAGCAGCGCGTTGCAGCCGCCGGTCCTGGCGCCGAAGCGGCTTCGTTGCCGGGCGCGCGCCGCTTCGACGCGCCCTCGCATCGTGGCGGAATTCTCCCCGGGCGCGGCGTCGCGGAGTTCTTCCAAGGTCAGCGCCGGCGCTTCGACCTGGATGTCGATGCGGTCGAGCAGCGGCCCGGAGATCTTGCCGCGATATTTCCTTACCTGCATCGGCGAACAGCGGCACTCCCGTCGCCGGTCGCCAAGGTGTCCGCACGGGCAGGGGTTCATCGCGGCGACGAGCATGAGCCGCGAGGGCAGGGTGACCTTGGCCGCGGCGCGGGAGACGGTGACCTGGCCGTCTTCAAGCGGTTGCCGCAGGACTTCGAGCGCCGAGCGCCGGAACTCCGGCAGTTCGTCGAGGAAGAGCACGCCCAGGTGCGCGAGCGAGACTTCGCCGGGCCCGGGGATGCTGCCGCCGCCGATGAGGCCGATGTCGCTGATGGTGTGATGCGGCGAGCGGAAGGGCCGCTGCCAGCCGCGGCGTCCGTCGGTCAGGCCTGAGCCGGCGGCGGAGTGCACGCCGAGGATCTCGAGGAACTCCTCGGCGTCCGGTGCCGGCAGGATCGTCGGGATCCGTTTCGCGATGAGCGACTTGCCCGAGCCCGGCGGGCCGATCATCAGCAGGTTATGGCCGCCGGCCGCGGCGACTTCGACTGCCCGGCGGATGGCCGCCTGGCCTTTGACTTCGCTGAAATCGGGCTGGCCTTCCGCCGACGTGGTCTCCGGCGCGTGCTTGGGCGTCAAGGGTTCGACCTTCGCTTCGCCGGTGAGGAAGCGCAGGGCGCCGTCGAGGGTGTCCGCCGGGATCGCTTCGATGCCCCCGACGAGCGCGGCTTCCTCGGCGGAGGCGCGGGGAAGGATTACGCCGCGCAGGCCGGCCTTGCGTGCGAGGATCGCCATGGCCACTCCGCCGCGGACCGGACGCGTCGCCCCGCTGAGCCCGAGCTCGCCGGCGATGAGGTAGTGCTTCAGGAACGCGCGGTCGAGCTGGCCGGTCGAAGCCGCGATGCCGAGGGCGATGGGCAGGTCGTAGATGGCGCCTTCCTTCTTCAGGTCGCCCGGGGCGAGGTTGATGGTCGTGCGGGTCTCCGGCAGGCGGAGTCCGCTATTCTGGAGGGCCGACTGCACCCGCTCCTCGGATTCCTTGACCGCGGCGTCGGGCAGGCCCACCAGCCAGAGGCCGTTTTCGCCGAGCTCCCCGGTGTTGACCTCAATCTCGACGGGGACGGCTTCGACTCCGACCAGGGCGGCCGAACGGATGACGGAGAGCATCCCGCAGGGCAGGTGCAAAGGGGGGGCCGCACAATCCTCGACGCTTGGGCCCTAATTCTCCGTAAAACTGCCCATTGCTGGGTGGTTTACCTTGGCAACCCTGGGGCGCTTCGGCTGTCTTAATGGCTGCCTTTCATGACGCTCCGTCTCGCCGTTCTCGGTCTCCTGCTCCTGCCCCTGGGTTCCTTCGGCGCCTTGCCGCCGTTCCTGGAGAAGCACTGCGTTGAATGCCACGATGCCGACGCCAAGAAGGGCGGCCTCGACCTGACCGCCCTCGGGTCCGACCTGACCGACCGCAAGAGCTTCGACACCTGGGTCAAGGTCTTCGACCGGACTGCCAGCGGCGAGATGCCGCCGAAGAAGAAGCCGCGTCCGGACTCCGCGCAGCAGGCCGCCTACCTTGGCGATCTGTCCGCGCTGCTCCTCCGTCAGGATGCGGACCGCATCGCCGCGCAAGGGCGTACGGTCGAGCGTCGCATGAACCGCTTTGAGTACGAGAACGCCGTGCGCGACCTGCTGCAGGCTCCCTGGCTCGACCTTAAGGAGATCCTGCCGGAGGACACCGACGCCTTCCGCTTCAACAAGACCGGGCAGGCGCTTGACGTATCGCACGTCCAGCTCCAGCGCTACCTCACGGCCGCGGAGGAAGGGCTGAAGTCCGCCTTCCTTGCTTCCGTCGAGAAGCCGGACGCTTCGCCGAAACGCCACTACGCCCGCCAGCAGGGCAGCTATGTCGGCAAGATGAAGTTCTCGGAATTCAACCAGTCGCCCGAACGCGCCACCTTCCCCACGCTCGGTTTCGCCGGCCAGCCCGACGTCCGCCGCGGCGACGCGAAGGTCACCGTCGGCAAGGCGGATCCCAAGCTCCGGGACGAAGAGGGCGTGGGGGTCGTGCACGGCGCCTATGAGCCTGTGGAGCCGAACTTCTCCACCTTCCGCGCGCCGACCGCCGGGCGATATAAGCTGAAGCTCTGCGGGCACTCCGTCTGGGTCGGTCCGGGCAAGACGTCGTCCAAGGGCGTCGCCCGCTGGCAGATCCCGGATCTCGACGACATCTCCAAGGGACGCCGACCCGAGCCGGTCACGGTCTATGCGCTGACCCATCCGCGCATCCTGCGGCGCATCGGCAACGTCGACTTCAATCCCGACGTGACCGTCAACGAACTCGACGTGGTCCTCAAGGCCGGCGAGACCATCCAGATCGACACCGCTCGTTTCTTCCGTTCCCGCCCGGGCGCCAGCCGCGCCCAGAATCCGCTGGCGACCCCGGAGGGTCAGCCCGGACTGGTGATGCGCTGGATCGAAGTCGAGGGTCCGCTCGCTCCGAAGTGGCCGGCCGCGCCTTACGCCGTGATGTTCGATGACCTGCCGACGAAGCCGGTCGTGGGTTCGCCCTTGCGCTTCGAGGTCGTGACCAAGGATGCGCCGAAGGACGCCGAGCGCCTGCTCCGCCGCTTCGTGAAGCAGGCTTATCGTTCGCCGGTCTCGGCCGAGGAGGAGGTCCGCTTCCTGCCGGTCATCCTTGGCGCGATGAAGTCGGGCAGCACCTTCGCGGAGGCGATGCTCGCGGGTTACACCGCCGTGCTCTGCTCGCCTTCCTATCTCTACCTGCAGGAGAAGCCGGGTCGCCTGGATGACCACGCCTTGGCCGCGCGCCTCGCCTACTTCCTGTGGAACTCTCCGCCGGACGCGCAGCTGCGCTCGCTGGCCGCCGCCGGCAGGCTGCGCGAGCCGCAGACCTTGCGTGCCGAGACCGAGCGCCTGCTGGCGGATCCGCGCTCGCTCCGCTTCGTCGAGACCTTCACCGACTACTGGCTCGACCTCCGTAAGGCGGGCGCCAACGACCCGGACAACCTCCTCTATCCGGATTACTACCTCGATGACCATCTCGTGGAATCGGCCCGTGATGAAAGCCACGCGACGTTCGCCGAGCTGATCCGCGGCAACCTGCCGGCGCGGAACATCGTCGAGGCGGATTTCGTCTTTGTGAACGAGCGTCTCGCGGCCCTCTACCAGCTGCCGCCCGTGGCCGGCGCCAGGCTCCAGAAGGTGGCCTTGCCCAAGGACAGCGTCCGCGGCGGCTTCATGACGCAGGCCGCGGTCCTGAAGGTCACCGCCAACGGCACCACGACCTCGCCCGTCACGCGTGGCGCCTGGATCATGGAGCGTGTCCTCGGACGCAAGCCGCCACCCCCGCCCGCCAGCGTGCCGGCCGTCGAGCCGGACACCCGCGGCGCCGTGACCATCCGCCAGCAGCTCGAGAAGCATCGCAAGCTCGAGTCCTGTTCCGCCTGCCACACCAAGATCGATCCGCCCGGCTTCGCGCTGGAGAGCTTCGACGTCATGGGCGGCTTCCGCGAGCGCTACCGCGCGCTCGATGGCAAGACCCCGGAGGTCGGCATCGGCAAGAACGGCCAGAAGTACGCCTTCCATAACGCCTTGGCGGTGGAGGCCTACGGAGAGCTCGACGGCAAGAAGTTCAAGGACATCCGCGAGTTCAAGAAGATCGTCGCCGCGGACGAGCGTCAGCTCGCCCGTAACATCGTCGGCCAGCTGGCCGTCTACGCCACCGGCGCACCGGTGGGCTTCGCGGACCGTCCGAAGGTCGAGGCGGTCCTCGATCAGGCCAAAACCGGGCATTACGGCATCCGCGATCTCGTCCACGGGCTTGTCTCCAGCGATCTATTCCTTAACAAATAATCTCAACCCCCATGTCCTCTTCCCTGAACCCGGCCAACACGCCCTACGTCGCCTTCAAGCGCTCCGTCTCGCGCCGCCGCTTCCTCGCCGGTACCGGCGTGCTGCTCGCCCTGCCGATGCTCGACGCGATGACCCCGGCCTTCGCCGCGGCCGCGCCGTCGACGACCAAGCCCCGGCGCATGCTCGGTATCTGCAACAACCTCGGCCTCGTCCCCGACTACTTCTTCCCGACGGGCAAGGGCAAGGAGTACAAGGCTTCGCCTTATCTCGAGCTGCTGCAGGCGCACCGCAACGACTTCAGCGTCTTCTCCGGCGTATCCCATCCGGACGTCGACGGCGGCCACCCGGCGGACAACTGCTTCCTGACCGCGGCTCCGCACCCGAGCAGCGGCGGCTTCCGCAACACGATCTCCCTCGACCAGTTCATGGCTGAGCGCATCGGCCACCTGACCCGCTTCCCGTCGATGACGCTCGGCGTCAACTGCGCCCGCGGTTCCCGCAGCCTCTCGTGGACGGCCGGCGGCGTGATGATCCCGACGGAAGAGAAGGCCTCGGAGGTCTTCCGCAAGATGTTCATGGGCGGTTCCGCCGCCGAGGTGCAGGCACAGGAGCGCCGTCTCCAGCTCGGCCAGAGCATCCTCGATGCCGTCGGCGGCCAGGCCGGGGAGCTGCGCCGCTCGATGGGCGCGCAGGACCGCGACCGTCTCGACCAATATTTCACCAGCGTCCGCGAGCTCGAGCAGCGCATGCAGATGTCGAAGGAGTGGGAGAAGCGGCCCCGTCCGGTGGCCAAGACCCACGCGCCGCTCGATCCCAGCAGTCCCAAGGAGTACATGGACAAGGTCCGCCTGATGTACGACATGGCCCGCCTCTGCTTCGAGACCGACTCCTCCCGCGCCGTGACCCTCATGTTGGACAGCGTGAACACGCCGGCCCTCGATATCGACCACGTGCATACCACGACCGACGGCTATCACAGCCTTTCGCACCACGGCAAGTCGGCCAAGAAGCTCTCGCAGCTCAAGGACATCGACAGCATGCACATGCGCCTGCTCGCGAAGCTCATGGACGACCTCAAGGCCTCGAAGGAGGACGGCGCGCCGCTGCTCGACCGCACGATGATCCTTTACGGCAGCAACATGGGCAACGCCAGCACGCACGTGACGACCAACCTGCCGACCCTCTTCATGGGCGGCGGCTTCAACCACGGTCAGCACCATGTCTTCGATACCGAGCGGAACTACCCGCTGCCGAACCTCTTCGTCTCCATGCTGCAGCGGATGGGGATCGATGCGGACAAGTTCGCGTCGTCGACCGGCACGATGCGCGGCCTGAACCTCGTCGGCTAAGAGCGGCGAGGCTTACTCGTCGTCATCGTCGTCGGCCGCCGGGTCGAGCTGCAGGCCGAGGGCCTTGAGCCCCTTGCCGTGCGCGCCCATGAACTCACGAGGGTATCGTTCGCCCGGGCGGGTCTGCGCCCAGATCGCGCGGTTGAGCGTGTCGTCGTCGATGCGATCGGGGCCGCTGAAGTCCAAGGCCTCGAACTGCGCGGTCAGGCGGTCGTCGCCGACGGGGAAGGGTGGCCAGAAGCCGGTCTTCTTGGAGGCGGCAGGACGCTTCTCATTGAGCTTCTGCTTGGGCGTCAGGGAGACGTAGGGGGTCAGGTCGGCCTGCGTCGTGAAGCAGTCTTCCATCGTGGTGGAGGCCGCGACGACCTGGTTCATCGGCGGCATGCCGAGGATACGGCAGATCGTATGCAGGACCGAGGTCTGGTTGTAGAACTTGCTGATGAGGGCGCCCTTCTTGGCGTAAGGGCTGATCACTAGGCAGAAGGAGCGATGGCCGTCGACGTGGTCGCCGCCGGTCTGGGGGTCGTCCTCGTTCACGAAGATCGCCATGTCCTTCCAGAACGGGCTCTTCGAGAGGCCCTCCACGACGCGACCGAGCGCCAGGTCGTTGTCGGCGACGTAGGACTTCGCGGTCAGTTCGCCGGCGGTGTGGTCGTTGGGCAGGTAGATGATCGTGAGGTCGGGGAAGGAGCCTTTCTTCTCATGCTCCGCAAGGTCCTTGAGGAAGACGTCCGCGCGCGTCTGGTCCGGGATGGCCATTTCCCAGCCGGGGTAGCCCGGGCAGCTGTAGCGGCGCAGCGCATCGATGAAGAAGGTGGTGGTGAAGGCCGTCTTGCCGCCGCCGTTCTGACGGTCGGTGAAGAAGTCGTCGTAGGTCTTGCCCTGGAGCTTCGTCAGCTTGTCCATCTCGCCGTAGTTGCGGAAGGAACGGCCGTGCATCAAGGCATGGTCCCAGAGGAAGCCGCAGCCGGCGAAGAAGAGCGCATCGGTGCCGAAGTCGTAAGCGCAGCGGAAGCCGACGCGGTCCTTCTCGCGGTAGGGGCCGACGATGCCTTGGTTGGCCCAGGCGTGTCCGTCCGAGGAATTCACGCCGTTGCAGTAGTAGTTGTCGAGCAGCGGCCAGCGTTCGGCGATCGCGTGGTGGTTCGGGGTGACATCGCGGGGGAAGAGCACGAGCTTCGGCTCGGCGTTGCCGCGGCCGATATCGCCGAGGACCTGGTCGAAGGTGCGGTTCTCCTTGATGATATAGACCACGTGCTTGATCGAGGAGGGCTGGCCGACCTCGGCGGGCACGGGGACCGGAGCCGCGGTGGCGGTAGTCGTGCGCGGTCCCCGGGCGTAGCGTAGCGCATGGGCGAGATGTGCCGCGGCGCGGGCGCGCGCGTCGTACTCCGCGATGGTCTTGGCGTCGGCCGGGAGCGCCACCTTCTGGACGCCGTTGCGGACGTTGGCCACGTAGAGCTGGCCGTCGCGCACGTGCACGGCGCCCGGGTACCATCCGGAAGGGATTAGCTTCGGGGCGGATTTCGGAGCAGCGAGGTCGAGGCACGCGATGGCGTTGATGCCGGCGTTGGCGGCGTAGAGCGTCCGGCCGTCGGCCGAGAGCGCGAGGCCGTCGGTGAGCATGCCCCACGGGAGGTCAGGGTCGGGCTTGGTGTCCAGCGTCCGGGTGACCTTGCGCGTGGCGGTGTCGACTACGCTGACGCTGTCGCCGCCGACGTTGGCGACGAAGAGGCGATGCCGTGCCGTGTCCAACAGGACCTCGGACGGATGCAGGCCGACTTCGACGCGGCCGGACTCCTTGAGCAACGTGCCGTCGACGGCGACGAAGCTGAGCGTGCCGCGCAGGGCGATGGTGCGCTTGTCCACCGCGACCATCGTGCCGCCGGAGGCCTCGGCGAGGTCTACGGCGTCCGGAGCATTGCCGCCGAAATTGGAGACGTAGGCGGTCTTGCCATCGGCCGAGAGCGCGACGCCGTAAGGGCAGATGCCCACCGGGACGGTGGTCACGACCTTGCCCGAGGTCAGGTCGACCATCGCCAGCTGGTTGGCCATCGAAAGGGCGACCAGGGCTAACTTGCCGTCGCCAGTGAGGGCGATGCCCAGCGGGTTGACGTTCTTGGCGCCGCCGGAGACGTCGATAGAGGGACCCCAGGTGATCTTGCCATCGGCGTTGACCGTGGCGCGATACAGGTGGGTGCGACCGCCGGAGACGAGCACGCTCGAGCCATCCTTGGCGACGGCGAGGCCGTGCATCGAGCCGCCGGCCTTGGCAATCGGGTAGTCGGCTTTCTGGATGAGCTTCATCGTCGCGGCATCAAGGCTCGCGAGGACCGTCGTGGTCTTCACCAGGAGGATCTTGCCTCCTTGGGCGAACTCGGCCGCCAGCAAGCGGCCCGGGACATCGACGAGCATCCCGACCGTGTCGAGCTGCTGGCCGCTGTAGACCATCTTGTTGTCGGCCGGACGCTCGTTCATCCAGGCTTCGTCGCGCACCGGCGCGTGGCCGGAGGCGACGGGTTTTTCGGCCGCGAGGAGCGTCGTGACGGCGAACAGGGAGAGCAGGGCGGGGTGAGCCATCTTCATGGGTTAGGAGTAGGCATGGGTCGCGGAGGCGACAAGCCATCAGGGGCGGTTTAATTGGTCGATACCTTCCAAATGCGATGGTTCGACGCTTGCCCGAGCACGGTCGCAGGACAGAGTCACGACACCCCGTTTTTCCTATGAAGATCCAGAAACTCAAAGACGCCGCCGCGATGGGTCAGGCCGCTTCCGCTCAGGGCGCCAAGGTGCTCCGCGACGTCCTGGCCAAGAAGGGCCGGGCGAACATCATCGTCGCCACCGGCGCCAGCCAGTTCGAGACGCTGAAGTGCCTCGTGAAGGAGCCGGGCATCGACTGGTCGAAGGTCACGGTCTTCCATCTCGACGAGTATGTCGGCCTGCCGGAGTCGCATGGCGCCAGCTTCCGCAAGTATCTCCGCGAACGCTTCGTGAGCCAGCTGCCGGCCAAGCCGGAGTTCATTCCCGTCGACGGCGACGCCAAGGACCTGTCAGCTGAGCTCAAGCGTCTGAACGATCGCATCACCGCTTGTCCGGTCGACCTCTGTTTCGCCGGCATCGGCGAGAACTCGCATCTCGCCTTCAACGATCCACCCGCGGATTTCAGCACCGAGGTCCCGTATATCGTGGTCAATCTGGACCACGCTTGTCGTCAGCAGCAGTTCGGCGAAGGCTGGTTCCCGACCTTCGACGACGTGCCCAAGCAGGCCGTCTCGATGTCGATCCGCCAGATCATGAAGAGCGCGTGCATCATCCTTTCCGTGCCGGACAAGCGCAAGGCCGCCGCCGTCAAGGGCACCGTCGAAGGCCCGGTGACCCCGACCTGTCCGGCTTCGGTCGTCCAGCAGCATGCTGATTGCACGCTGTATATCGACGAAGCCGCCGCTTCCGAACTTGCGCGCTGATCCCGTGCCGGCCGCCTCGTCCCAGCGCATCCTTGGCCGCGACCCGACGACGGGAAGGGGTGTCGCGGTCACGACCGAAGGCGGCGCGATCAAGGCGGTCGAGTTCGTTGACCATGGAGAAAAACAGTGGCTGAGCGCCGGTTTCGTCGACCTGCAGGTCAACGGCTATGCTGGCCATGACCTCAACGGTCACACGGTCGACGTCGCGACGGTGCGATCCCTTTGCCAGGCTCTGCTCAAGGTGGGCGTAACGACTTTCCTGCCGACGATCATCACCGCGCCCGAGGCCCGTATCGTGGCGGCGTTGCGCGCGATTCGCGAGGCTTGTGCCCACCACCCTGAGGTCGCCGCGATGGTCGCGGGCATCCACGTGGAAGGCCCTCACATCGCGCCCGAGGACGGCCCGCGCGGCGCGCATCCCGCGGCCGACGTCCGTCCGCCCGACGTCGCGGAATTCGACCGATGGCAGCAGGCCGCCGGCGGGCTCGTGAAGCTCGTCACCCTGTCGCCTCACTGGCCGGCGGCGCCGGCGTATGTCCGTCATCTCGTCAAATCCGGCGTGATGGCCTCGCTCGGACACACTTCCGCGGACGCCGCGCAGATTGGCGCCGCGGTGGATGCCGGCGCGACCCTTTCGACGCACCTTGGCAACGGTTCGCACGCGATGCTGAACCGTCGTCATAACCACCTTTGGCCGCAGTTGGCCGAAGATCGTCTCACCGCCATGTTCATCGCCGACGGGCATCACCTCACGCCGGCCCAGCTCAAGGCCATGCTGCGGGCCAAAGGTTTCGAGCGTTCGCTCGTCGTCTCGGATACCGTCGCCTTGGGCGGGTTGCCGGCGGGTAAGTACCAGACTCCCATCGGCGGCAAAGTCGAGCTGCGGGCCGACGGCTTCCTGGCAATCGATGATGGTACTGGCAATTATCTCGCCGGCGCCGCGTTGCCGATGATCGCCGCGATTCCCGTCCTCGTGAATCAGGTCGGCCTGACGTTGGGTGAGGCGGTCGCCCTCATGACCTCGGCGCCCGGACGTTTCGTCGGCGGCAGGGGAGTGCTGGCCGTGGGCCAGCCGGCTGATCTGGTCGCGTTTCGCTGGGATGGTTCCACGAGGCCTGATGTGGCCGGCGTCTGGTTGCGCGGTGTCCAGGTGGCCTGAATCGGCGGTCGAACATCGATATAATCGATATCGTCCGGAAAGCTAAACCTCGCCTCGGTCCGATCGGCGCGTAGCGTCTGGCCATGGAAATCGAGCAATTCTTCGGCTTCGTGGCCGGTCTCGCCTGTCTTGGCTTCGGTATCTATTTGCCGGTTCGCTTCTTCATGCTGATCGGGCAGGTGAAACGTCTAGAGCAGGAGGTCAGCCTGCTCGCCCGACGTCCGTCTGCGACACAGGTCCATCCGGCGCCGGAGGTCACCTCGACTCCTTCCCCCGTGGCGTCCACCCCGCCGCCGCTCCCGGCCAAGCCCGCCCCGGCGCCTGCTCCGGTCCGGCCTGTCGTCGTTCAGCCTGACCCCTTGTTCGAACGTCTCCGCGATCTCGGGTTGTTGCCTCCGTCTGATCTCAATGGCGAGTATGCGCTCGGAGCCTGGTGGGCCGTGCGTGTGGGCGGGGTGCTCGCCGTCGCCGCGGTCGTCTTCCTCGGCATCTGGCTCAACCTGCGTTCCACGATTCCGCCGATCGTACGCGTCATCGAGGTGGCTTTGGTTGGCGCGGGTCTTTTCTGGGGCGGCCTCCGTCTTTCGGCCAAGCGCAAGGACTTGGGAGAGGTACTTGCCGCCACGGGTCTCGCTGTCTGGCAGTTCGCCGCCTGGGCTACCTACGGACTCGATAAGATGCGGGTCTGCGAAAGCCCGGCTCAGGCCGCCTTGGTCCAGTTCCTCGTGGCCTTCGGCGTCGCCTTCGTCGCCCTGGCCAAGGGGAGTAAGCTCTTCGGCCAGCTCGCGGTCGTCTTCGCCACCGTCGCCGTTTATTTCTCCATTGGATCCGGTGCTGCGCCTGGGTCTACCGCGACGGGTGCCGGCTTGATCGCTTTACTGGGTGTCATCCTGATGGCACGCGGCCCGTGGGGCTCCGCTGGCGTGCTGGGGTTAATCGGTTCTCAGGCTTGTCTGTTGTTCCTGTATGATGGCATGCCGACGAAGGACGCAGATTATCTGCCGCTGCAACTCGCTGCGCTAGGTTCGTTCATCATGCTCTGGCTGGGCGAACGTCTGGTGAAGGACGACGCGGTGCTGCTTGGCCGTGATGCCCGTGCGGCTTTCCAACTCTCGAGCTTCTTTGCTCCGGCTTTCATCGCGCTTTTTCTGGCACAAGGGGGAGAGGCTGATCGGGCGACCGTTTCCCTGCTTATCGCCTCAGTCGCCGCTCTCGCCGGTCTGTTGGAGCGAGGCCGAAGTCAGCTGGTCTTCGAGGTGTTGCTCTTGGCCGCGGTTGGCTTCGTTGGCGCCGGTCTGGCGTGGCTCGTGGATCCGCATCTCGTCTGGCTGATCTGGGCGCTAGCCGCCGCGGCCACCTTGGTCGTCGGCACGCGCACGCGCTCGGAGCTCGTCCGCTGGGCTTCCGAGATCCTCGCAGGCGTCGCGGCCTTCGCCTTCATCGACCACCCTCCGTCGAAGCCTTGGATTGCGCTGGCTGGTATCGCGGCCCTCGGACTCATGCTCGCTTTCCGCGAGGATTGGGAGCGTCCACACTTCCGTCAGCAATTCCGCCGCCTCATCGGCATCCTTGGCCTGGCCGCCGTCGTGCTGACCGTGCAGGACGAGTTGCCCAAGGCCGACACCGGGTGGCCGTGGCTCGTGCTGCTGCTGGTCGCCGCCGTGCGCTTCCGTCCGGCTCTGCTCTGGGCCGCGGCTCCGTGTTTCGTCTACACGGCCTTCGTGGCCGTCTTCCATCGGACTCCGTCGATCTGGGCGGCTTTCTGGGCTGCCCTGGTCGTGGTCATCAATGTCATCGGGCTTTGGCGCCTGGTCGGCCGCGAAGGAGCCGGGGTAAGTTCCCTGCGCCATGCTCTCGCGTTCGTGTCGGCCCTCGTCGTCTTTGCCTTCGTACAGCATACGGCTAGTCTGCTGCTCGTGCCGCAGGCGGAAACCGCATCGGCCTATTGGCACGCTTACCCGCGTTGGATGGTCGTCGTGCCTTGGTCCGTCGGTGGCGCGCTGTTGGCCGCCCTTGCGCTGGGACTGCGTCGTCTGGAGGTCTGCCCTTCGGATCTCTCGCTCTTCGCCGTGGGTGCGCTGTTCGGCCATTTCGTCCAGGCCTTTGCCTCCTGGACGGTCGTTCAATCAGTCGGGCTCGCTCAGACACCGCTGGTCCTGCTCGGTCTGGCCTGCCTGCTTCATGTGCTCGTCGTGCATACCAAGGACCAGGGCGTCTGGGGGACGGTGCAGCGCGCATGCCTTGGTGGCGTCATGCTTTTCGTGGTCGTCTTCGACCTGTTCTGGAAGCTGCCCGGCGCCGGTGTCTCGCTCTTCTGGGCGTTGGCGTCCGTGCTGACCTTCGTGATCGGCCACCTGCTGGCCACGCGTGCCTTGCGCATGATCGGTCTCGTCGGCCTCGGCGTGGCGACGGTCCGCGTGCTCTCGCATGACATCACCGACATGCTGGGCCGTATCGCCGCCTGCGCCGCCGTGGCAGTCGCTTTCTTCGGCGTCGCCTGGCTCTACGGACGCATCACCGCCGACAAGAAGGACGCCTGAGTCCGCCATGAACACGCATCGCTACGATGGCCACGTCCATCTCGTCGGCAACGGTCTCTCCGGCAGCGGTTGCTGGCTGCGTCTGGACGGACTTTGGCACCGCGCTCTCGGCGAGGTGATGCGACGGACCATCGGGTTGGAGGCGAAAGCCACCGCGCGGGATTTTGATGAAAGCTTCGTCGGGCACCTCGCGGGATTGGTCGCAGCCTCCTCGATGGACAAGGCCTTGCTGCTCGCGCAGGACGAGGTCTACGACGAAGAGGGCAAGAAGATCGACTTCGGTTCGTTCCACGTGCCGAACGACTACCTGTTCAAGGTCTGCCGCGAGAATCCGGAGTTCGTGCCCGCGGTCTCGATCCATCCGGGGCGTAAGGATGCCTTGGAGGAATTGGACCGCTGCCTCGTAGCCGGTGCCCGCGCGCTCAAGCTTCTCCCGAACTGCCAGAACGTGAACTGCTCGCTGCCTCAGTATGACGAGTTCTGGCGCCGCATGGCGGCCGCGGGGCTTCCGTTCCTCTGCCATACCGGTGGCGAGATGACCGTGCCGGTCATCAACCGTATCTATCAGGATCCGCGCATCCTACGGCGCCCGTTGCAACTCGGCGTCAAGGTCATCGCGGCCCACTCCTCGGGCAACAGCCACTTCTTTGACCAGAACTACTTCGGTGAGCTCATCAAGCTTATGGACGAATTCCCTCAGATGTACGCGGACACCAGCGCCCTCAATAGTCCGATCCGCAGCGGCGTGCTCAAGCAGGTCAAGGAGTCCGGTCGCCTCGGTCGTTTCCTGCATGGCAGCGATTATCCTGTGCCCGTCGGGGCTTTCTGGGTGCGCTTACGCGGACTCATCACGCACGCGCAGTGGCAAGCGGCGGGCAAGATCCCCAATCTGATCGAGCGGGACGCCTTCCTCAAGCGGGCGATGGGCTTCGACGAGGCGCACTTCTCGCGCCTCGGCGAGATACTTCGCCCTGTCTGAGCCTCAGAGCGAGCGCAGCAGACCCGGGATATCGACCGATTCGGAGATCATCTTCTGGATGACCGGGATCTTGTCGGCGTCCTGGCGCATCGTCTTCACCGACATGTTGTTGATGCGCGCCGTGACCGCGAAGGATTCGGCCTCGACGGCCGCCATCGGGATGCCGGCTTCCTTCATGCGGCGGACGATGTCGTCGTTGGGCAGCAGGCCGTTGGAGAAGATGACGCCCGTGAGGGACTTCGCGCCGGCGGCGGCAAGGAAGGCTTCGAGCAGGTCCTCGCGGTCGCCCGGGACGATGACGAGGGTGCCGGGGGTGCGCAGGTATTCCGCGCAGCGGCGGGCGGACATCGCGCCGATGACCACGCGGCGGACACGACGCAGGCCTTCGGGTTGGTGGATCCAGCGGGCCTTGGTCTCGTCGGCCACCTGGTCGAGGTTCGGGTAGACCAGCATCTCCTGGAGCGGCACCACGCCCAGGAGGGGGACGCCCATGCGGCGCAGGCCGCGCCCGGCGAAGTCGCGGATGAAGTCGACCTTGTCGGGGAGCACCTTGTTGATGATCGCGCCGACGACTTCCACGCCCGCCTTGTCGAAGAGGGCCTTGTTCAGGGCGATCTCGTCGATCGGTTTGCCGATGCCGCCGGCGGCGACGATGATGGCCTTCGAGCCCAGCACGCGGGCGTTGTCGGCGTTCGACGCGCCGAAGACCGAGCCTACGCCGGCATGGCCGGAGCCTTCGACGACCACGATATCCTTGCCGTAGGCCGTTCGGTCGAAGGCGCGGCAGATGCGGTCCTTGAGCTGCGGGCCGATCTCGTCGGGGTTCTCGAGATACTGTTTCGTGAAGTCAGGGCCGATGGCCACCGGCGACATCGCGGCGATCGGGATATCGAGGTCGAAGAGCCCGTCGATGAGGAGCGTGTCCTCGTCGACCTGGTCCTCGCCGGACATCACCACGCGCTGGGCGATCGGCTTGATGTAGCCGACATGGAGGCCCATCGCCTGCAGGGCGGCCGTGAGGCCGAGGCAGGTGGTCGTCTTGCCGTCGTTCATGCGCGTCGCCGCGACGAAGATCCGTCGCGTGTCGAGGTTCATCGGGCGCAGGAGCAGCCCGGGGACGTTCTCGGCGAAGCGTTTGCGGACGGCCATGGTCAGGCGGCGGGGCCGTCCTTGAGCTTCGGGAAGAGGTAGGACTTGTCGACCGCCTGGGCGGCGACGATGACCGCCGTGCCGAAGATGTCATGGGCGCTGGCGCCGCGGGAGATCTCGGCGGCCGGACGTTCGAGACCGGTGAGAATCTGGCCGTAGGCCGGGATGTCGGCGATATGCTGGGCCATCTTCGAGGCGATGTTGCCCGCGTTGAGGTCGGGGAAGATCAGCACGCTCGCGCGGCCGGCGACGGCGCCTTCGACCTCCTTGGACTGGGCGGCGAAGGGGTTGATCGCCGCGTCGGCCTGCATCTCGCCGTCGATGTCGCAGGCGATGCCCAGCTCGCGGGCCTTGCGGCGGGCGAGGTCGGTGGCGACCTGGACCTTCTTCACGGAAGCCAGGCGCGGGTTCGACGCGTGGGTGGAGTAGGCGAGCATCGCGACCTTCGGGGTCGTGTTGGTCAGGTGGCCGGCGAGGCCGGCGGTCGTCACCGCGATATCGGCGAGCTGCTCGGCGGTCGGTTCCGGGATGACGCCGCAATCCGCGAGGAAGAGGACGCCTTCGATGCCGAACTTACCCTCTTCGGATTCGAGGATCTGCATCGACGAGACCGTCTCGACGCCCTGCTGGCGGGGCATCACCTGGAGGATGGCGCGGAGGCCCGAGGCCGCGTGCGTGGTCGCGCCCGAGATGAGGGCGTCGGCGCCGCCGGTGGCGACCATCAGGCAGGCGAAGTAGTTCGGGTTGAGGGCGAGCTCGGCCGGATTGCCCTGGAGGTTCGTGTTGCCGTAGCGCTGGATGGACTCGAGCTTCTCCGCGAAGCCTTTCAGCTCATCGCTGCGTTCCGGCTCGACGACGCGGATGCCTTCGAGACTGATATTGAGGCGGGCGGCGTTGACCTTGATGCGCTGGCGGTCTCCGACGAGGATCGGCACGCCGAGCTTCTTCACGACGAACTGGCGGGCGGCCTGGATGACGCGGGCATCGGCGCCTTCGGGGAAGACGATGCGCTTCGGGTGGTTCTGGAGGCGGGCGGAAAGGCGGGAAATGAGGGACATGGTCGGGAAACGTCGGTGAGGGCCGACGGGGGCGTATTAAGTTTAAATAAGCCCGCAGGGCGAGGCAGAAGGCGTCGCCCGGCGAACCGTTGCGGGAGCGTCACTTAGCGGGCGAGGGCAGGGTCGGCTTGAAGGCAGGGAAGCCTTTCAGGGCCGTCTTGGCGGTCGACTCCACGTGGTAGCCCATCTTCTCGAAATACTCGCTCACGTCGGCCTTGGCGGCCTTGCCGTAGCGTTCGGCGAAGATGCTCTGCAGCTGTTCCTTCGTCGCGCCCTTGGGGGTGGCCACGGAGGCGTAGGAGCGGAGCGTCTCGCGCAGGGGGCCCCAGCCGTGGGCGCGGATGAGGACGACGAAGGTCGCGAGCTGTTCGAACGGACCCTTGTTCGGTTCGGCGGCGAAGCGCTTGGCGAGCAACTCGTCGATCTTCTCCATCGCCGGGTGACCGCGGCCCTGGGGTTTACCGACGAGTTTCTCCATCACGTAGAGCGAGAAGAGATTGCAGGTCACTTCGGTCTGGCCGTCGAAGGTCCAGGTTGTGCGCTGGTGGTTGTGGCCGAGTTCGTGGAAGAAGCCCCAGTTGCCTTCCTTGGTCAGCTTCGGGAGGTCGATGCTATCCTTCTGCGAGGGGTCGATCCAGCACATGAAAGGGTAGCCCGAGTGCATGAAGCCGGCGGAGATCTGCCGATCCGGGACGACGCGTTCGGGGGCGAGGCGGACGAGGCCGACCAGGTCGTCTTCGAGGGCCATCGCCTTGTCCCACCATTCCAGCAGGCCTTTCGGGTCGGCGAGCTTCTTCACTTCGGAGGCCTGGACGTGCAGGATGACCTGCTTGCCGACGAGGGTGACCCACGGGGCGGGCAGCTGCTTGGCCTTCATCCAGGTCTCGGGGGAGTCCTTGCCGAGCACGTAGGTCGGCATCGCGACGGCGTTGCTGAACTGCAGCGGCGTCGCGGGCGAGGCCTTCACCGGCTTGCGCCAGTCCTTGTGGGAACTCTGGATGAAGAGCTGGCCGCCGAACGCGTTGGCGACCTTGTTCTCGCCGACCTTCAGCTCGAAGGAGCGCGCGATGAGCGGGAAGCGGTTCCATTTATCCAGCTTGAAGAGGGCGTCGCGATGGCAGCCAACGATGACCTTCACCACGCGGTTCTCGGGAATCGAGGCGACCTTCACGATCACGACCTCGCCAGGGGCGGCGTAGAGACCGGTCTCCTGCCAGGCGTCGGGGCCGGTGGCGAGGTTCGGGGCGTTGCCCGCGGTGGTGTCCCAGCGATGGACGAGATTGGAGTCGTAGGCGACCGGGCGGGCGACGCGCTCCTTGGCTTCGACGATGCCGGGGAAGTCATGCGCGGAGGCGTGGGCTCCGAAGGTACCGGGCTCCTTGGCCATGTAGGCCTTGATCGCTTCGACGGTCTCCGCGCGGGCGCCTTCCGCCGGAGGGACGAAGGGAGCCTTCTTGGTGGGCGTGATCTCTTCCGGAGAAACGGCGGCGAAAGCGACGGAAGCCGCGAACAGGGAGGCGCAAAGCAGACGCATGGGGAGGGGTGGCCTCACCTTGGCTTTCGTCTCCGCCTCCGCCAATGCCAAACCCTCGGAAAAGGGCGGTTTTTAACGGAAGATAACGGTCTTATTGCCGGCCAGGAGCACGCGGTCCTCGACGACGGCGCGCAGGCCGCGCGCGAGCACGACCTTCTCGATATCCTTGCCCAGGTGGGCCATGTCTTCCGGCGTGTCGGAGTGGTCGATGCGGATCACGTCTTGTTCCACGATGGGGCCTTCGTCGAGTTCCGGCGTGACGAAGTGGCAGGTCGCGCCGATGAGCTTCACGCCGCGACGATGCGCCTGATGGTAGGGCTTGGCGCCGGCGAACGAAGGCAGGAAGGAGTGGTGGATGTTGATGATCTTGCCGGCGAAGTCGCGGCACATCGCTTCGTCGAGCACCTGCATGTAGCGGGCGAGCACGATCAGGTCGGCTTGCGCGTCGCGGAAGATCTGCTCCATCTTGCGGTAGGCGGCCTGCTTGGTCTCGGGCGTGACCGGGACGAAGTGGAACGGGATGCCATGGGCTTCGACCACCTTGCGATGGTTCTCGTGGTTGGAGACCACGCAGGGGACGACGAAAGGGAAGTCCTGCGCGACCTGGCGGGCAAGGAGGTCGTAGAGGCAATGTTCCTGCTTGGAGCAGAGCAGGACGACGCGGCGAGGCTGGTCGGAGTCGGAGACTTTCCAGTCCATCGCGAACTTCTTGGCGAGAGGGGCGAAGCGTTGGGCGAATTCGCCGGCGGGGAAGTCGAGGGACTCGGCCCGGATCTCGACGCGCATGAAGAAGCGGGAGAGCTCGTGCTCGGTGTGCTGGCTGGCTTCCGTGATCCAGCCCTTGTGGCCGGCGACGAACGCGGACACCTCGGCCACGATGCCGCTGGTATCGGGGCAGGAGAAGCTGAGGGTGAGCGTGCGGGCCATGGGTGCAGGATGGAAGGGGAGGGGCGAGCGGGTCAAGACACGGCGGCGGACGCGGTCCGCGGCGGCCTGATTTATCAGGAAATATGCCGTCCCGGGCCCTCGCCTGCGGGATTGACCAGCCCCCGTCCCTTCCTACGTTGACCCTTCACCTTTTACCAAGATGGCCAAGACCCTGTTCCAGAAAGTTTGGGAAGCGCATACGGTGCGCAAGCTGCCTAACGGCCAGACCCAATTGTTCATCGGCACGCACCTCATCCACGAGGTGACGAGCCCCCAGGCCTTCGGCATGCTCCGGGACCTCGGCCTCAAGGTGAAGTACCCGCAGCGTACCTTCGCCACCGTCGACCACATCGTCCCGACGAACGAGCTCAAGGAACCCTATTCCGACCCGATCGCCCAGGAGATGATCGAGGCCCTCCGTAAGAACACCAAGGACTACGGCATCCGCTTCTTCGACACGAACACCGGTAACCAAGGTATCGTTCACATGGTCGGTCCCGAGCAGGGCATCACCCAACCCGGCACCACGATCGCCTGCGGCGACTCGCATACCGCCACCCACGGCGCGTTCGGCGCGATCGCCTTCGGCATCGGCACCACGCAGGTCCGCGACGTCCTCGCGACCCAGACCCTCGCCCTCAGCCCCCTCAAGGTCCGCCGCATCGAAGTGAACGGCAAGCTGGCTCCCGGCGTCTACGCCAAGGACGTCATCCTGCACATCATCCGCGTCCTCGGCGTCAACGGCGGCATCGGTTACGCCTACGAATACGCCGGCACGACCTTCGACAATTTCTCCCTCGAGGAGCGCATGACCGTCTGCAACATGGCGATCGAAGGCGGCGCCCGCTGCGGATACGTCAATCCCGACCAGAAGACTTTCGACTACATCAAGGGCAAGCCCTACGCCCCGAAGGACGCCGATTGGGACGCCGCGGTCGCTCGCTGGAAGTCCTTCGCTTCCGACCCTGGCTGCCATTACGACGACATCAAGGTCTTCAAGGCCGAAGATATCCGCCCGACCGTCACCTGGGGCATCACCCCGGGGCAGGCCGTGTTCATCGACGAGAAGATGCCGGCGCTCGAGACCCTCAACGCCGCCGACCGTCAGACCGCGGAGGACGCCTACGCCCACATGAAGCTGGCGCCGAACACCCCGATCAAGGGCACCAAGGTCGACGTCTGCTTCCTCGGTTCCTGCACCAACGGCCGCATCTCCGACCTGCGCGAAGTCGCCAAGTACCTCAAGGGCCGCAAGGTCAGCCCGAGCGTCAAGGCGATCGTGGTCCCGGGTTCCCAGCTCACCGCCATCCAGGCGATCCACGAAGGCCTCGACAAGATCTACATCGAAGCGGGCTTCGAGTGGCGTGGCGCGGGTTGCTCGATGTGCCTCGCGATGAATCCCGACAAGCTCGTCGGCGATCAGCTCTGCGCCAGCTCCTCGAACCGTAACTTCAAGGGCCGCCAGGGCTCGCAGACCGGTCGTACCGTGCTCATGAGCCCGCTCATGGTCGCCGCCGCCGCCATCACCGGCCAGGTCACCGACGCCCGCGAAGTCTTCAAGGTCTGATGTCCGTCTCCTCGCCAGTCGACCGCGTGCTCGCGCGCATCGCCCAAGGCGATGACGTCGCCGCGGCCTGCTCGGCCGAAGGAATCGCCTGCCAGCGCGACGTCCGCGTCGACGCTCACTACGACGGCAAGCCCGTCTGCACCGTGACCCTTCCTTGGGTCGTGGACGGCCACGCGATCCTGATGGCCGACGAGACCGTCGCCGCCTCCGTCGCCGAAGACCGTCTCAGCTCACTGGCTTCCGCGCTCGCGATGCCCGTCTGCGTCGTCCGCCGCCCCGTCGCCGCCTGATCCCTTTCAAACCGCCATGTCCCTCGCCAAAATCACCCAGGTCAAAGCCCTCGCCCTCGCCGTCCCCGGCGACGACATCGACACCGACCGCATCATCCCTGCGCGCTTCCTCCGCTGCGTGACCTTCGACGGTCTCGGCGAGCACGCCTTCCGCGACGAGCGCACCGGTCCGGACGGCAAGGAGCGCCCCCATCCGATGAACTCGGCCCAGGCTGCCCGCATCGCCGCCGCCAAGAAGGGCGTCATGGTCGTCGGCTTCAACTTCGGCTGCGGCAGCTCCCGTGAGCACGCCCCCCAGTCCATCTGGCGCTTCGGCTTCACCGCCCTCGTCGGCGGCAGTTTCGCCGAGATCTTCTTCGGCAACTCCACCACCCTCGGCGTGCCTTGCCTGACCCTCTCCAAGGAAGACCTCGCCGAGTGCGACGCTTTCGTCCGCGCCAACCCGGACGTCGAAGTCACCGTCGACGTCGAGAAGCTGACCGTTTCCGCCGGAGCGAAGACCTGGAAGGCCAGCATCGCCGCCTCCGCCCGCGACGGCCTCATCAACGGCAAGTGGGATCCCATCGCCGACCTCCTCGAAGGCGCCGAGCCCGTGGCCAAGACCGCCGCCGGTCTCGCCTACGTCGCCGGTAAGTAAGCCGACCATTCAGCCAAAGCAAAAGGCCGCCCATTGGGCGGCCTTTTTGTTGGGCGACGGGCTAGGCTTATTTGAAGCGCACGCCGTTGGCGTCCTGCTCGACCGTGCAGGCTTCGACGATGCCCCAGATCCACATCGGGATGCCGCCGATGAAGCAGGTCAGGAGGGTGACCAGCAGCTGGATCAGGGCGCGGTTATTGTAGCCTGCGTAGAAATTATGGATGCCCATGCCCAGGAAGACGGCGAGGAGCACGTAGACTACCCGGTCCTTGGCGTTCGGGTTGAACTGCGGGCCCGGGGCGGGCGCCGGCGAAGGCGGCGGGACCGGCAGGCCGGCGGCGAGCTGCGTCTGCTGGAGAGGGGTCCAGTTCGGCATGCCGGTCGTCCAGACCAACGTGTCGATGGAGATGGTGCGGTTGGCGATGAGGCCGCGCATGGTGGCTTCGTCGACCGGGCCGATGCGATTGCCGCTCTGTTCGTAGTACCACATGACGATGGTTCTGAGGGATGGCGGATCCCCTGTAAAAACAAAAGAGGCCCGTCGCCGGGCCTCTTCGTTATAATCTGGTGATCGTTTTCAGCCCTTCCAGATACGGAGGAGGGCGTCGGCCATGTCGGACGGGGTCGCCGCGACGGAGATGCCGCACTCCTGGAAGATCTTGATCTTCGCGGCGGCGGTATCCTCGGCTCCGCCGATGACGGCGCCGGCGTGGCCCATGCGACGGCCGGCCGGAGCGGTGGCACCGGCGATGAAGCCCGCGACGGGCTTCTTGCAGTGCTGCTTGATCCAGCGGGCGGCTTCGACCTCGGCGTTGCCGCCGATTTCGCCGATCATGATGATGGCCTCGGTTTCCGGGTCGTCGTTGAAGAGCTTGATGACGTCGAGGTGCGAGGTGCCATTGACGGGGTCGCCGCCGATGCCGACGCAGGTCGACTGGCCCTTGCCGCGGCAGGTGAGCTGCCAGACGGCCTCGTAGGTGAGGGTGCCGGAGCGGGAGACCACGCCGACGTTGCCGCGCTTGTGGATGTAGCCCGGGGCGATGCCGATACGGCAGCCGCCGGAGGACTTGTCGCCGCGACCAGGGGTCACGAGACCGGGGCAGTTCGGGCCGATGAGGCGGGTGCGACGGCCGGCCATGGCGCGCTTGGCGCGGACCATGTCGCGGACCGGGATGCCTTCCGTGATGGCCACGGCGAGGTCGAGGTCGGCGTCGAAGCACTCGAGGATGGCGTCGGCCGCGAAGGGCGGGGGGACGAAGATCGCGGAGACCGTGGCGCCGGTCTGCTTGGCGGCTTCGGCGACGGTGTTGAAGATCGGGACCTTCTTGCCGGCGTGTTCGAAGACCTGGCCGCCCTTGCCCGGGGTGACGCCGGCGACGACCTGCGAGCCGTAGTCGAGCGAGAGGCGGGCGTGGCGCGCGCCGAAATCGCCCGTGATGCCCTGGACGAGGATGCGGGTATCTTCTTTGACGAGAATAGACATGAGAGTGTGCGGTGAGGGGTTACTTGTTGTTGACCAGCTTCACGATCTTCTGGGCCGCGTCGGCCATCGAATCGCCCGACACGATGGTCAGGCCCGAAGCGGCGAGGGTGGCCTTGCCGGCTTCGACGTTGTTGCCTTCGAGGCGCACCACGAGGGGGAGCTTCAGGCCGGTTTCCTTGACCGCCTCGATGATGCCCGTGGCGATCACGTTGCAGTCCATGATGCCGCCGAAGATGTTCACCAGGATGCCCTTCACGTTGGCGTCTCCGAGGATGATCTTGAAGGCCGCCGTGACCTGGTCCTTCGTCGCGCCGCCGCCGACGTCGAGGAAGTTGGCCGGGCTGCCGCCGAAGTGCTGGATGATGTCCATCGTGGACATCGCGAGGCCGGCGCCGTTGACGAGGCAGGCGATGTTGCCGTCGAGGGCGATGTAGGAGAGGCCGAACTTGGAGGCTTCGATCTCCTTGGCGTCTTCCTCGTTGAGGTCGCGGAGGGCGACCACGTCAGGGTGGCGGAAGAGGGCGTTGTCGTCGAACGACACCTTGGCGTCGAGGGCGAGGAGCTTGCCTTCCTTCGTGACCAGGAGCGGGTTCACCTCGACCATCGCGCAATCCTTCTCCCAATAGAACTGGTAGAGCTTCGTCACGAGGGTCACGCACTGCTTGAAGAGGTCGCCGGAGAAACCGAGCGAGAAGGCGATCTGGCGGGCCTGGAAGGCCTGGAGGCCGACGGCCGGGTCGACCTGCACCTTGAAGATCTTCTCCGGGGTGTGGTGGGCGACGTGTTCGATCTCCATGCCGCCTTCGGTCGAGGCGACGATGACCGGGAAGGAGGTCGCGCGGTCGAGGAGGATGGCGAGGTAGTACTCGTCGTCGCGGCCGTCCGGACGCTTGCCGAGGTTGGCGGCTTCGGTGAAGTAGATCGTCTGGACCTTGCGGCCGGCTTCGCCGGTCTGCGCGGTCACGAGGGTGTTGCCGAGCATCGCCTTGGCGTTCTCGAGGGCCTTCTCCTTCGTCGGCGAGAACTTCACGCCGCCCTTGAAGCCGTCGGTGAACGTGCCTTTACCGCGGCCGCCCGCGTGGATCTGGGACTTCACCATGATGCCACCGGAGGTGTCGATCTTGGCGAGCGCGCCTTCGAATTCGGCGACGGATTTGACCGCCACGCCCTTGGGCACGGCGACGCCGAACTTCTCGAAAAGTTCCTTGGCTTGGTATTCGTGAATGTTCATGGAAACGGGGACGGGGACGACGGATTAACCCTTCAGGTCGGCTTCCTTGGCCTTCAGGTTCTTCTCGATGTCGGCCGTGAACTTGTCGGTGTGGGTCTGGATCTCCTTCTCGGAGCGCTTCAGGTCGTCGTCGGTGACGACCTTGTCCTTGTTGCCCTTCTTCAGGAGCTCGAGGGCGTCGCGGCGGGCGTTGCGCACGCGGACCTTGCCTTCTTCGGCCATCTGCGTGGCGCGCTTGGCGAGCTCGAGGCGGCGTTCGCCGGAGAGGGAGGGGACCGGGCAGCGCATGAAGTTGCCCTGCGGGACGGGGTTGATGCCGAGGTTGGCGGCCATGATGGCCTTGCGGATGTCATCCATGACGGCCTTGTCGAACGGCTGGACGACGATCGTCTGGGCGTCCGGGGTGGTGATGGCGGCCATGTCCTTCAGGCGCTGCGTCATGCCGTAGGACTCGATGTGGACCTGGACGTTCTCGATCATGCCCGGCGAGGCCTTGCCGGTGTGCAGCGTGGCGAACTCGTGCGAGGTGTGGTCGACCGCCTTCTTCATGGCGTTGGCGCCGTCGGCGATGATTTTCTTGATGTCCATGGGATAGGGTAGGGTATGGGTTGTTGGAAAATCAGGCGACGAGCGTGCCGATGCGCTGGCCGAGGACGGCCTTCTTGACGGCGCCCTTCTCCGACATCGAGAGGACGATGATCGGGAGCTTGTTGGCTTCGCAGAGCGAGAAGGCTTCGGCGTCCATCACGCCGAGGCGCTTCTGGAGGGCTTCGGCGTGCGAGACGCGGTCGTAGCGCTTGGCGTCCTTGTGCTTCATCGGATCCTTGTCGTAGACGCCGTCGACCTTGGTGGCCTTCAGGATCGCGTCGGCGCCGATCTCGTTGGCGCGGAGGGCGGCGGCGTAGTCGGTGGTGCAGTACGGGTTGCCCGTGCCGGCGACGAAGATGACGATGCGGCCGCGTTCGAGGTGGCGGGTGGCGCGGCGCTGGATGAAGGGCTCGGCGATGCGGTCCATCGGGATAGCCGTCATCACGCGGCATTCGAGGCCGGCCTTCTCGAGGCGGTCCATGAGCGCGAGCCCGTTGATGACCGTGGCGAGCATGCCCATGTTGTCGCCCGTGGTACGGTCGGTGCCGTTGGCGCGCGCGCCGGCGAGACCGCGGAAGATGTTGCCGCCGCCGACGACGACCGCGACCTGGGTGCCGACCTTCTGGATCGAGCGGAGTTCTTCGGCGAGACGGTCGAGGACCGCGCTGTCGATGGATTCGCCGGTGGCGTCGTTGCGCAGGGCTTCGCCGCTGATCTTCAGCACGATACGACGGTACTTCGGCTTCTGGGAGGCGGTGGCGGGCATACAGGGGAAATGAGCCGAAGAAACCCCAGCGTCAACCCCGCCTTGGTCTCGCTTGACTCCGACCTGCGAACCGCTGTTCAGTCGGGGTGCGCAGACCCGTGGTGTAACGGTAGCACAAGTGATTTTGGTTCACTTTGTCGGGGTTCGAATCCCTGCGGGTCTACGCTCCTTCCGGGCGGTCCGTCTGCCCAAAAAAGAACCCCGGCAAGCCGGGGTTCGATGCGTCGCCTGGAAGGGCGGCTTAGGCGCGACCGAGGTATTCCTTGTTCTCGGTGCTGACCTTGATCTTCTCGCCCTGCTTGATGAAGAGCGGGACGTTGACCTGGAGGCCGTTCTCGCAGGTGACCGTCTTCTGGACGTTGCCGGCGGTGTCGCCCTTGACGGCGGGCGGGGCTTCGAGGACTTCGACGGTGACGGAAGGGGGGAGGTCGACGGTGACCGGCTTGTCCTCGACGAAGAGCACCATGTAGGAGGTGCCCGAGATCAGGAACTCCTTGGAGTCGGCCAAGGTGGCGGCCGAGATGTAGTATTCCTCGTTGGTGTTGGTGTCGGCGAAGACGTAGCTACCGTCCGCCTCGTAGGAGAACTCGAGGGACTTGATGCTGTTGTCGAAGACTTCGAAGCTGACTCCGATGCCGCAGCGGACCGGGATCTTGGCGCCGGTCTTGATGGAGCGGAGTTCCATCTGGACGTAGGAGGCGTTGTTCGGGGGGGTGCGGACGAGGCACTCGAGAACGATGCAGAGCTCACCATTGTAGCTCATGATGTTCTTCTTCTTGATACGGTTGACGGGGAGGGAGGCCATGGGAGTAAGGGCGGACACAAGCGGACGCCTTCGGGACGGTCAAGCCGGACTTGACCGAAACGAGGCGGAGAGGGCTTGAGCCCTTGGAAACAGGGGTCGGCCGGGGGTGGCCGGCTTATTCGAGCGTGAACAAGACCCCGCCGATCTGGGTGATCTTGATCTTCGCGGCGGTGGAGCCGGCGGCCGCGGCGGACGCCGCGGCGCCGTTCGAGCCTTCGACCGAGGCGCCGTCGACGGCTTCCACCTCGATGCCGGTGTAGAGGCACGTCAGCTTGGAGAAGAGCATCTGCAGTTCGGCCTTGGTCGAAGCGACCATCTCCACGGTCTTGGCGTGGGTGGTGGTCGGGTAGGACTTCACGACGATGTCGCCGGTGCTGTTCTTCGCGATGTTGTTGACCTTCGATTCGATGACGGCGAGCGGGCCGGGGATCGGCAGTTTGCTGGCTTCGTTCGGGTCCAGGCCGCGGTTCTCGGAGTTGGCGGAGCTGGCGCGGTTGACGCGGTTGGCGACGTCGGCCGTGCCGGGCGGGCGGGTGTTGTAGATACGGAACTGCTGATTGGAGTCCTTCATGTCGATGACGACTTCCGCCACGATGAAGGAGCCGGTGGTGTACTCCTGGAAGGAGATCGACAGGATGGAGTCCGCGCGTCCGTAAAAGGCCAGGTCGGTGTTGGCGACTTTGATGCCGAAGATGCCTTGGTTGCGGATGGCCTTCTTGGTCATCTGGAAGGCGTCGGCCTGAGGGGCGAGGGCGGCGGTCGCGAGCAGGGCGGCGGCGAGGGCTTTGGGGCTCATGGCGTTAATCCTTTACCCACGGGGGTCCCGAAGCAAGATTACAACCGATGCTGAGCTGCCAGAACCTCACCGTGCAGGCGGGTGCCAACGGGCCGATCATCCTCGACGGGGCCAACGCGCGCTTCCTGCCGCGCGGCCTCAACGCCGTCATCGGGCCCTCCGGCTGCGGCAAGACCACCCTGATGAAGGCGATCCTCGGCATCCTGCCGTCGACTGGGGAGGCCTGCCTTGCGGGCCAGCAGATCACCTGCACCGAAGACCTCGTGGGCAAGGTGGGTTTCGCGCCCCAGTTCACGGCCGCCCAGGCCCAGCTGACCGTCGCCGAATCCTTGGAGTACGCCCTCGAGCTCGCGGTGCCGGACGCCGCCGAGCGGGCCCGTCGTCTGGAGTCCGTCCTGGGCGTCACCGGGATGTCGCCGCACCGCGACAAGCGCGTCTCGGCCCTCTCGGGCGGCCAGTTGCGCCGTCTGTCGCTCGGCCTCGAACTGACCTTGGACCCGCCCTGCATGGTCTGCGACGAGGTGACCTCCGGCCTCGATCCGCAGTCCGAGGACCAGATTCTCGCGCTCCTGCGCAACCTCGCGGAGACGAGCCACAAGAGCTTCGTCTGCATCATCCATAATCTCGGCAAGCTGAACCAGTTCGACTGGGTCACGGTGGTCTATCAGGGCGACGTGGTCTACCAGGGCTCGCCCGACGAGCTGCTCGGCTATTTCGGCATTCCCGACGGCCTGCGCCTTTACGAGGTGTTGAACGCTTCGGACCTCGCTACGTGGCGCGACCGCTGGGCCATCCATCAGGCGGAGCATCAGGACTCCTACGAGGTCGCCGTCGCCAAGGTCGGCGCCCCGGCCGAGGTCGAGCCCCTGGCCGAGCCCGACGTCCCCGGCGGCGTCTCGCAGTTCACGACGCTGCTTTCCCGTCGCCTCAAGCTCTTCTTCCGCGACACCGGCTACCTCGGGCTGACGTTGGCGATCACGTTCGGCTTCCCGCTGCTCGTCATCATCTTCAACCTCGATGGGGTCTGGGACGTCCATAAGATCCCGATGGACCGCAACATCGCCTCCATGGAGGAGGTGCAGCAGGCCCTGAAGGTCCAGATGTCGAACGCCCAGCTGGCCGGCCTCGCCGCGGGCCTGGTGATGTTCCAGGTCATCCTGCTCACGCTCATGGGCGCCAACAACGGCGGTCGCGAGATCTCCGCCGAGCGCATCCTCTACGAGAAGGAACGCATGACCGGCCTGCGCCCGTGGGCCTACGCCTTCTCCAAGATCGTCTTCGTCTCGCTCGTGGCGATCTTCCAGGGGGTCTGGATGTGCCTTTTCGTGAAGCTCATCTGCAACTTCCCCGGACCTTGGGCGGAGCAGCTTGCGATCCTCGCGGCCAGCTGCGTCTCGATGTCCGTCGTCTGCCTCGGCTTCTCGGCGATGCTCACCTCGCCCGAGAAGTCGTCGCTGCTCTCCATCTACCTCGTCGGCTTCCAGCTGCCGCTCTCCGGGGTGGTGCTCGCCTTGCCGGCCGCGCTGACCTGGGTCTGCCGGCCTTTCATCAATTCCTACTGGGGTTGGTCGGGCTACATGAAGTCCATGATGGGCCAGCCGCTCTACGACGCCTACACCGCCAGCATGCCCAACCAGACCGCCTACGTGGCCAGCACCACCGAAGGGCTGGCCGTCCTGCTGATCCAGGGCCTCGTCGGGTTCTGCCTCGTCGTGTACGGTTGCCAGCAGAAGCGCTGGAACTGAGGGCCTGGGCGTAATCCCCTAGGCCAGTTCGGCCATGTGATTTCTCTTATAAGGGAAATCGCTGGAACAATCCCGAAAGAGGGGGTAGGCTTTAAGCAAGGTCAGCCCCGCCCATTTTCATGTCCAAGATCAACCCTCTCTTCTTCGCCTTAGGCATCCCGGTCGTCGTGATCGTGATCCTCGTGGCGATCGTCGCCCCGCGCATGGGCGGCGGCGGCAAGTTCGCCGACCTCACGCCGCTTTCCGTCGACGCCTACCGCAAGGACTGGGCCACGCTGCAGGGCAACTCCTACCGCCTCGACTGCCAGGTCGAGCAGCAGCTCGCGTTCGTCGAAGGCCGCGGCCGCGTGCTCGCCGTGAAGCCGATCGAGAAGGATCCGACCCGCCCCGCCGGCCGCATCCCGGTCTTCGTCCCCGCCGGCTCCGCCGATTCCTTCGAGGTCGGCCAGCGCTTCAAGTGCAAGCTGCGCGTCACCCGCGACCTCCTGGTCGTGGAAGCCCTCGAACGCTTCTGAACTTTCCTGACATGCGTCACACTCTCCTCAGCGCCTTCGGTTGGTGCGCGATGACCGTCCTCGGTTTCGCCCAGGCCCCGCCGCCCGGCGCGACCGTCAACACCGGCGGCACGGCCGGCGATTACAAGAGCTCGACGGCCGAAGGCGGCGCCGACCGTATCTTCAACGTCAACAGCGACTCCGTCGACATGGAGAACGGCACCATGCAGTGGAAGGGCACGACGATGAACCTCGGCAATTCCCGGGCCGTCCGCGCCCGTTTCGAGCGTTACCTCGCCGCCCCGACCGACAACGGCGACATGAAGCGCTACGTCGCGATCCTCGACCAGGTGCAGCAGCTGCTCTCGCCCCAGGTGCTCACGGCGGACAACTATTACCGCAACCAGCAGGAGGCCTTCAACCTGCTGTTCAAGGCCGCCGAGTTCGACATCGACGGCAACAGCTCGCTGACGATCGCCTCGCAGGTCCAGAAGATCTGGGTGATGAAGCAGGAGTTCCGCCAGATCGAGGTCACCAAGAACCAGCTCGAGACGCTCCGCAAGGTCCAGGAGGGCATCATCATCAATCGCGCCGACAACATCGAGGAGGCCAACGACGCCCGTTCGCAGGCGGCCACCAAGGCCAAGCCGCTCGGCAAGTCCTCCACCGGCACCACCGAGCTCGGCTACAAGGTGAAGGACGAGGCGCGCACGCAGGCCGAGATCCTCGCGAAGAACGCGGAGATGACGGCTCTCGGCCTGAAGGCCAAGATCGAGTTCCAGTCCCAGATGGTCTCGTTCCTGATGGCCCGCCGCTACCGTCACTCGCTGATCACCAGCGCCTTCTACCGCGTGCTCTTCAAGGGCGGCAGCCAGAACATCGTCGTCGGCGCCAAGGAAGTGAAGGAGTTCTTCCCGATCTCCGACTTCGTGCCGACCCTCGAGTCCTTCGACATGCTTTCCCGCGAGGCGATCAAGGATACGTCCAAGGGCATGCAGACCGTCGACGACCTGGTGAAGCAGGGCGAGCTCTACGGCGCCTTCGAGCGACTCCAGGAGACCTTTTTCCTCGGCGAATTCGAGCCGGTCGTGATGTCCTATCCGCAGGAGAAGAAGCGCGAGATGCTCGCCCTCTGGAAGGATCTCCGCGAGCTGCAGCGCCTCGGCGACGAGCATGATCTCGGCAACGTCGAGGGCTACGTGAACAAGGTGCGCGGCCGCGCCCGCGACTTCCCGGGCGCCCCGATCCTCTCGAAGGTCACCAACGCCATGAACGCCTCGAACATGTCGCTGCTCTCCGCCAAGGCCGCCGCCCTGGCCGGCGACAACGCCAAGGCCGAGGCCGCCCTCGAGCGCGCCGCCAAGATCTGGCCGCAGAACCCCGGCGTGAAGGACTTCGCCAACCAGGTCGTCAGCCGCCAGGACACGCTCGCCCAGAAGGTGCCCGAGTTCGACCGGCTCTTCGCCGAGTCCAAGTGGCGCGATATCTACAACAAGAAGCTGGAATACGCCCTGGCGCTCGCGCAGGACAAGGAGCGTTCCGAGAAGCTGCGCAAGGTCGTCAACCGCGTCGGCGAACTCGACGCCAACATCCAGAAGGCCTCCGTGCTGGCCTCGCAGAACAACCCGTACCTCGCCTGGGACGTCATCGTCGAGACCTACAAGACCGAGTCCGACGACCTCGTGCTCGCCAAGACCCGTTCCGACATCGCCCCGCTGGTCGCCAACTACGCCCAGCTCATCGGCCAGGCCGAGAAGCTGGAGAAGGACGGCGCCGAGGCCGCCGCGCTCACCGCGTGGCTCTCCGCGCAGGATCTGAACCCCGCCTCGCCCGCCTGCGGCGCCGCGGTCAAGCGCCTCGCCAAGTCCGTCGCCGAGAGCGCCGTGATCCGAGCGACCGGTTCCGTGCCGGCTCCGCCTTCCGCGCCCGCCGCCGGCGACGAGGTGCCGGTGCCGCCGAAGAAGTAAGCCTTACCAGAGGCTGACCGGATTGTCCTCCAGAGGGTCGACCACCGTGATGCGGAGGTCGGTCTTCCGGTCGCGTACCTCGTTCATCAGGGCGTCGACGATGACGGTGCGGTTGCACTCCTTGCTGAGGTGGCCGAGGTAGAGCTCGGTGGTCTGCCATTCGCGCAGGCCGAGCAGGAGGTCCTTGGTCTGGACGTTGGAGAGGTGGCCGAAGTTGCCGCGGATGCGCTGCTTGAGCGAGGCCGGGCGTTTGGAAAGGTCCAGCATCTCGTCGTCGTAGTTCGCCTCGAGCACGAGGATGTCGGCGAGCGCGACGTGGTGCTTCACGACGGACGTGGCGTGACCGAGGTCGGTCAGCCAGGTCAGGCGCTTGGCGGGGCGGGCGTCTTCGGCGGGCAGGTCGAAGGCGAAGCCGACCGGGTCCGCGGCGTCGTGCGGGATCGGGATCGCGGTCACCTGCATCCCCCGGAACTCGAAGGTCGTGCCGGTCTCGAACAGCTGCCAGTCGGGCTGCGACTTGAGCGAGTCCTTGATGCGGCGCGCGGTCTCGCGGTTGGCGAAGACCTTCAGCGTCGGATTCTGGCGGAGGAGGGCAGGGAGGCCGATGCAGTGATCCGAGTGCTCGTGGGTGATGAAGACGGCGTCCAGGGCGCGCGCCTCGATCCCGAGCTTCTGCAGCGAGGCCTCGAGGCGGGGGCCTTGGAAACCTGCGTCCAGCATCACCCGCACGCCGCCCGCTTCCAGCAGGGAGCAGTTGCCGGAACTGCTCGTGCCGAGGATGTGGAAGGCGAAGGCCATGCGGAAGCCGATGCAACCCCGTCACGGTGCCGCCTTCAAGCCGCCATTCGCCCTTTTCCGCTTGAGGGCGAGGGCGACCGGAGGGAAGGTAGGTCATCCCGCCATGCCTTCCCTTCCTCGCGTCATCAGCATCATCATGGGGGGCGGTCGTGGCTCCCGCCTCTATCCCCTGACCAAGGACCGCTGCAAGCCGGCCGTGCCGCTCGCCAGCAACTACCGCCTGGTCGACATCCCGATCAGCAACTGCCTCAACTCCGGCTTCAACCAGATCTTCGTCCTCACGCAGTTCAACACCGCTTCGCTGCACAAGCATATCCAGCAGACCTACAAGTTCGACGGCTTCGGCCGCGGCTTCGTCGACATCCTCGCCGCCGAGCAGACCGGCGACAAGGAGACCTGGTACCAGGGCACGGCCGACGCGGTCCGCCAGAACCTGCACCACTACAACCTCAAGGACGAGGACCTGGTGCTCATCCTTTCCGGCGACCAGCTCTACCGCCTCGACTTCGACGAGCTCGCTCGCCAGCACATGGAGAACGCCGCCGACGTGACGATCGCCGCCAAGGCGATGCCGTCCGACCAGGTCAGCGCCCTCGGCGTCATGCGCGTCAACGCCGACCTCCGTATCGTGGAGTTCGTCGAGAAGCCGAAGGATCCGGCGGTCATCTCCTCCCTCGTCCTCGGCGGCGCCGCCCGCGCCCGCCTCTCCGACAAGTCCGATACGCCTTACTGCCTGGCTTCGATGGGCATCTACCTCTTCTCGGGCAAGGTCATGCGCGAAGCCCTCGCCGACCATACCCAGACGGACTTCGGCAAGGAAGTCATCCCGGGCCTGCTGGCCTCGAAGCGCATGATGGCCTACGTCTTCGACGGCTACTGGGAAGACATCGGCACCGTGGGCTCCTTCTGGGAGTGCAACCTGACCCTCACCGACCCGGTGCCGCCGTTCGATTTCTTCGACGGCCAGAACCCGGTCTACACCCACGCCCGTTATCTCCCTCCGGCCAAGCTCAACGGCGCCCGCTCGCAGCGCGTGCTGATGGCCGACGGCGCGATCGTCGACGACTCCGAGCTCAGCCGCTGCGTCATCGGCGTGCGCTCCGTGATCCGCGGCGGTTCCCGTCTCGAGAACGTCGTGATGATGGGCGCCGACGCCTTCGAACGTCCGCACGACCTCGCCAAGAACCACTCGCTCGGCCGCCCCGATATCGGCGTGGGCCCGAACTGCCTCATCCGCAACGCCATCATCGACAAGAACGCGCGTATCGGGGCCGGCTGCCGCCTCGCCCCCACCGGCCTGCCCGAGAAGTGGGAGACCGACGCCTTGTTCGTCCGTGACGGCGTGATCGTCGTCAAGAAGGGCGCCATCGTCCCTCCGGGTACGATCGTCGGGGAATGAAGACCTACGCCCGGACCTACTGGTTCACCTGGGCGTTCCTCGTGGTCGCCGCCGCCCTGACGGGCGTGGCTTCGTTGAAGGACGCGTTCTTCGGCGGGCTCTTCGCGGCCTTGCTGTCCGCGTTGCTGACCAAGGTCTACGAACGCGGCGGTCCGCGTTATGCGCCGCTCATCGGCGCCACCGCCGGCACGCTCTGGGTGGTCGCGATGTTCTTCCGGATCCGCTGGTTCGGTTACGCCGAAGATTTCGAGATGGCGCAGTGGACGCTGGGCACGGACATCTCGGTGCATGCCGCCGGTTTCGCCGGCGCCGCCCTGATGACGGCCTTGCTGGCCCGGTATGACTTCCCGAAGGCGCTCGGCGGCGGGCTGCTGCTCGCCGCGGCCATGACGATGGTCCCTTATGGCGTGATCGCCTGGATCGACCATCGTGTCGCCGGACCCGTCGAACTCGTGGTGCTCGTCTCGGCGGAGGTGGCGGCGGACGAGGGTCCGATCCGTCGGCCCGGCACGATCCAGGCGAACCTCACTCCTGCCGAGATCGTCTTCCTCAAGGAGCGCATGCTCGTCGTCGAAGGGCCGGGCGGCACTGAGGCCGTGGATGAACTTGGCCGTCGTTACTGGCCCTTGGTCCGTCGACGGTTGGTCTATCCGGGCAACCCCGGCGGGCCGGTCCGCACGGTCTTGCTCATCCTTCCTCCTGGCCTGACCGCGCCCGAGACCTGGAGCGTGCCGGTGCACCAGGAGCCCAAAGGTCTGGCGCTCGTCACCCTCGGCGCGCGCAAGGACGTCAAGTTCTCCGGCGGTCCGGCCAGCCAGGCGGTACGCCTCGACTTGTCCCTGACGGTCAAGGCGAAGGATGACGTGGTCACCTACCAGAACCTGCAGGTCGAGGCTTTCCGCAAGTCGCCGCTCGGCGACCTCTATGCGAACGTGCGCACCCAAGGTATCGCGGCGGCGTTCCCGACGACCCTGGCCGACCCGAAGTCGCCGGCTAAGTCGGAAGAGAAGGCCAAGCCTCGGCGGCCGACCTTCGGCAACGTCCCCGCGGCCAAGTAGGCGCGCTCAGGTCGTCGAGCTGAGGAAATCGCGGTGCAGTCCCGCGTAGGCGCCTTGCAGCGCGAGCAGCTCGTCGTGCGTGCCGCGCTCGACGATGCGGCCTTCGTCGAGGACGATGACGCAGTCGGCCCGGCGGATCGTGCTGAGGCGATGGGCGACCACGAAGCAGGTGCGTCCCTTCATCAGGCGGGCGAGGGCGACCTGGAGCCGGGCTTCCGTGAGCGTATCGACCGCGCTGGTGGCTTCGTCGAGCACGAGGATGCGCGGGTTGGCGAGCAAGGCCCGGGCGAAGGCCACGAGCTGCTGCTGGCCCATCGAGAGCCCTCGGCCCTTCTCGGAGCACGGCGTGTGGATCCCGGCGGGAAGGTCTTCGATGAGATCGAGGCAATCCAGGTCGCGGAAGGCCTGCCGGATCTCCTCGTCGGTGGCGTCGGCGCGGGCCGCCTTCACGTTCTCGGCGATCGTGCCAGCGAAGAGGAAGTTCTGCTGGAAGACGAAGCCCATCTGGCGGCGCAGGGTCTCCTGGCGGACATCGGCCAGGTCGTGGCCGTCGACCAGCACCTGGCCCTTGAGCGGGAGCTGGAACTTGGCCAGCAGGCCGATGATCGTCGATTTGCCCGAGCCGGTGTGGCCGACGAGCGCGATGACCTGCCCCGGCTGGGCGACGAAGGAAATGCCATGCAGGACAGGGCGGTCCTGGACGTAGGCGAAGTGGATGTCCCTGAACTCCACGTGGCCCTTGAGCGGCGGGCATTCCGCGGCCGTCGGCTTGTCGGTCCAGGCCGGCGGGGTGTCGAGGAGGCGGAAGTAGCGTTCGGCGCCGGCCATCGCGAGCGTGGCTTCGGAGAGCTGCGTGCCGATGATGGTGATCGGCGAGAAAAAGAGGTCGGCCAGGAAGAAGAACGTCACCAGGTCGCCCAGGCCGGTGCCCGTGCCGGAGAGGGCCGCCCAGCCGCCGACGCCGATCAGGGCGGCCATGAAGCCTTGGGCGTTGAGTTCGAGCAGCGGCAGGTAGAGCGCCGTGAGGCTGGCGGTCTTCACCACGTTGCCGGCAAGGCTGCGGACGAGCCGGGTGAAGATGCCGGCGTTGGTATCCTCGCGGGCGAAGCCCTGCGTGACACGGATGCCCTGGACGGTCTCCGCCAGGGCCGAGGTCACGCGGGAGAAGGTCTCCTGCTGGACGCGCGAGGCGTGGAGGATCTTTCCGCGGAAGAAGCCGTGCACGAGCAGGAGGCACGGGACGATGGCCAGCAGGACCAGGAACAGCCGCGGGTTGGCGAGCAGCATCAACGCGGCGGCGCAGCTCATCTGGCCGAACGAGACGAACGAGATGAAGAAGTTGTTCTGGACCCCGTTGCGCATCGCCTCGATGTCCGAGATCATGCGGCTGATTAGGCTGCCGTGACGGCGGGCGTGGAAGAACGAGAGCGGCTGCGTCAGCAGGTGGGCCATCAGCTTGTCGCGCAGGTCGCGGAGCACGTTCTCGCCGATCTGGTGGGCGAGGCGGATGCGCCAGTAGAGGGCGACGTCGGCCACGATGAAGAAGACCGTGAACAGGGCCAGGGCGCGGAAGGTCGCCGCGCCGTCGCCGGTCGCCACGGGTCCCTTGATGATATGCCCGACCAGCCAGGCGAGCCCGGGCAGGGCCATCGCGCGGAAGACGCAGAGGCAGAGCAGGGTGTTGCGCATGCCGCGGTGCGGGCCGGTGAAGGCGAGCAGGCGGGCGATGGTCGACCAGCGCAAGGGCAGGCGGTCCGGTTCCTCCTCGTCGGGGCGGATGCGGCGGACCGCGATCTCGAGGCGGTCCTTGCTCATGCGACGGCTCCTTCCGATTGGACCAGGATGGCGCGGCGGTAATGGCCATCCTGGGCCATCAGCTGCGCGTGGGTGCCGGCCTGCACCAGCTTGCCGTGTTCGAGGACCAGGATCTGGTCGGCGCGCCGGAGGGTGCTGAGGCGGTGGGCCACGATGAAGGTCGTGCGGCCGACCATGGCCGCTTCCATCGCCTCCATGATCTCCTTCTCGGTCTCGGGATCGATCGCCGAGGTCGGGTCGTCGAGGAGGAGGACCGTCGGCTCCAGCAGCAACGCGCGGGCGATCGCGACCCGCTGGCGTTGTCCGCCGGAAAGGTTGACGCCGCCTTCCCCGAGGAAGGTCTCGTAGCCTTCGGGCAGCGCGACGATGAACTCATGGGCGCCGGCGATGCGGGCCGCGCGTTCGATGCGCTCCTGCGTCGCGTCGGGGTGGCCGAAGGCGATGTTGGCGGCGATGGTGTTCGAGAACAGGAAGTTTTCCTGGAAGACCATGCCGACCTGTCGGCGCAGCTCCGGCAGCGGCAGCTTGCGGATGTCGTGTCCGTCCAGCGTCACGCGCCCGGAGCGGGGATCATAGAAGCGAGGAATCAGCGAGAGCAGGGCGGATTTGCCTGCGCCCGTCGCGCCGGCGATGGCGATGCGCTGGCCAGGCTCGGCGACGAAGGAGAGCTCGCGCAGGACCGTCGCGTTCTCCTGGTACTCGAAGCTCACGTTCTCGAAGGCCACGCGGCCGAGGAAGCGGCCGGGCGACGTCGCGCCGGCCTCGGTCGCCACGCCCGGATCGGTGTCGAGGATCTCGAAGATGCGTTTGGCGCCGGCCAGGGAGACCTGGGCGTTGTCGACCACCGCGGCCAGGGTCGTCACCTGGGTCGAGAACTGCTGCAGCAGGCCCGCGAAGGCCACCAGGCCGGTGCCGAGGGCGATCTCGCCCCGGGCGACCATCCACCCTCCGTAACCGATGAGGATGGCCATCGAGAGGCGGTTGAGGCCGTCGATGACGGGCCAGAAGAGGGCGATCTCGCCGAAGACCTTGCGCTTCTGGACGCGGATGTCCTCGCTCCAGCCGGAGAAGCGCCCCATCACGCGTGGCTCGAGCGCGAAGCCTTTGACGACCTGGATGCCCTGCACGTTCTCCGAGAAGCCCAGCACCATCCGGTCCATCAGGTCGCGGTTCTCCTCGTAGGCGGGGCGGACCTTGCGGGAGAAGCGGATCGCGAACCAGACCTGGAACGGCAGCACCGAGAGGCAGGCGAGCGTCAGGCGCCAGTCCGTGCGCAGCATGTAGATCGAGCACGCGACCAGGGTGATGGTGATGATCGCGAGCTGCAGGACCACGCCTTCGATGAAGAGCCGGATCGCGTGCGCGTCGGAGGTGACGCGGTTGATGATGGAGCCGCTGGCGTTGGAGTCGAAGAAACGGAAGCTCAGCTGCTGGAGCTTGGCGAAGACCTGCGAGCGCAGGTTGACGACGATGCGGCCGTGCAGGAAGCGGACGGACACCAGTCCGAAGACGTAGGCGATCGTCGCACGGAGGAGCGCGGCGACGAGGATGCCGGCGCCGAGCCAGACGAACACCGCCCGGTCGGAGGCGTCCGTCGGCACGAAGAAGGGCAGGTGAGGGGCGGGGACGGCGCGGTCGGCGCAGTGGCGGACGAAGTCGATGCCGACGCCGGCCAGCGCGATGACCGCGACGGTCAGGAAGACCACGGCCAGCTGCAGGCCGAGCAGCTGGAGGCAGTCCGAGCGGTACGACCAGGCGATGCGCAGCAACCGCCGCAGCGTGGCGTCACGGCTGGCGGCGGTCGTCGGGTCGGAGGCGGCGGGCATGCGCGTCAGGGCGCAGGCGGGCTTAGCGGATCATCTGGCCTTCGCGCGAAGCCTTCTTGCGGAATTCCGCGAGGATGCTGGCGGTGATGGGGCCGGGCTTGCCGGTGCCGATCTTGCGCGCGTCGACCTCGATGACGGGGATCACTTCGGCGGCGGTGCCGGTGAGGAAGCACTCGTCGGCGTTCCAGACGTCGTAGCGGGTGATGTTCGTCTCGACGGTCGGGATCTTGAGGGCGGCGGCGATCTCCAGGGCGACCTGGCGGGTGATGCCCACGAGGGCGCCGGCATGGGAGGCCGGGGTGATGAGGCGTCCCTTGTGGATGAGGAAGACGTTGTCGCCGGTGCACTCGGAGACGTAACCCTGCTCGTTGAGCATAAGGCACTCGTGGAAGCCGTGCTGCTGGGCTTCCATCTTCGCCATGATGTTGTTCAGGTAGTTGAGCGACTTGATCATCGGCGGGAGGGCGGCCGGGCTGATGCGGCGCGTCGGCGCGGTGATGATGCGCATGCCCGTGGTGTAGAGTTCCTCGGGGTAGAGCTTGATGGTGTCGGCGATGCAGACGATCGAAGGCGTCGGGCAGTTCTTCGGCGAGAGGCCGAGGTCGCCGAAGCCGCGGGAGACGACAAGGCGGATGTAGCCGTCGGTCAGGTTGTTGCGGCGGCAGGATTCGCAGACGATCTCGGCGATCTCCTTGCGGGACCAGGGCATCTCGAGGCAGAGGGCCTTGGCGGACATCTCGAGGCGTTCGAGGTGCTCGTCCAGGCGGAAGACGCAGCCCTTGTAGAGGCGGATGCCTTCGAAGATACCGTCACCATAAAGGAAGCCGTGGTCGAAGACCGAGATCTTGGCCTCGGCTTTAGGGTAGAACTTGCCGTCGATGTAGACTTCCATGGTGGTGAAAAGGCCAAGTTGGCGGGAGCGGGCGGGTTTTTCCAGCCCGAAAGCCCCCTTCAGGGCGGTAATCTCCCTGCTTAGGCCGTCTCGCGGACGGTCAGGCGGAATTTGCCCGAATCCTCGGGGGCGATCAGGCCGACGGATTCCGCGGTGACATCCGCGCCGAGGATGCGGCTCAGACGGGCGATCAGCTTGGCCTGGGCCGAGACGAGGGTGTCGCCATCTGCTTGGGGCATCAGGAAAAGGTGGGCCGTACCGTCCGCCTTCTGGCGAAGCTGGTAATGGGCGATGCCTGGGACGTCGGCGAAGGCCTGGTCGATCATCCGCGTGGTGAGGAGGCGTCCGTCCGGTCCGCGGAGGGCGTCGCGCTTACGACCGTGCACGCGGTAGCCGTCCGGGGTGCGTTCGACGAAATCGCCGATCTCATAGCGAAGCAAGGGGAGGTAGGGGTTCGTGAGCGTCGTCACCAGCAGTTCGCCGATGCCGTCCGCCGCGGTGCTCTCGAGGATGGCGGTCTCGGGGCTGGGCAGCATCACGCCGTCATGCTCGACGAGCAGATGGCCGGTCTCGCTGGAGCCATAGAGGTTGATCACCGGCACGCCGAAGACGCGTTCCATCACCGTACGGTGGACGACGCTCGTGTATTCGTAGCTCGTCAGGATGAACCGGAGGGAAGGGAAGCGGAGCCCTTGACGTTCGCAGTAGAGCGCGAACCAGGCGCCGTGCACCGGATCGACGTCGAGGAAGGCGGGCTTCCAGTCATCCACTTCCTTGGCCATGCCGGCGAGCTTAGCCTCTCCCAGCGTGAAGGGGATGCGCGACTGGTTCACGAAGAGGCTGTCGCCGAGGGTGCGCTGTTCGAGGCTGAGCCAGCGGTTGTAGCAGCTGACGCCGCTGCATCCTGGCGTCGTGAGCACGGCGCGACGCAGGTCGGTGCCGGCGGCGAAGAGGTCGGCGAGGAAAGGATTGCGGACCAAGGCGCGTCGTTCCTGCTCGGCCCACCAGGTCTTGCCGAAGACCACGCGGACGCTGGCCCCGGAGGTGCCCGAGGTGCTTTCTTCTTCGATCAGGCCTTGGTCGAGCAGCGTCTTGACCTCCATCCCGGCGGGCAGGAAGCCTTCGGGCGAGTGTTCGCGCAGCTGGCTCTTGGTGATGCGGGGCAGATCCGCGAGCTGCGGAAAGGGAAGGGCGAAGGCGGACTGCCATTCCTTGGGGGAATAGAAAGGGACGTTATCCGTCTGCCGGATGGCCGAACGCAGGCGTGCCGTGGCCTCCTGGGAAGGAGCGGGAGGCGTGGCAGAATTCGGCATGCATTCAGCGTGACGGACTTTCTTTGGAAAGCAAAACGCGCCCGCCTTTTAACGGCGGAATAGTGCCATATAACGGCGTTCGTCCTCGACGGGGAACTATCAGGATTGAACGAGGTCTTTTCTCCTCATAACTCCCCTCATGCGATTACCCCGTCGTTCATTCCTGCGTAAGGCCGCCGTCGCCGCCCTGGGCTTCACGATCATCCCGCGCCATGTGCTCGGTCGCGGCTTCGTCCCGCCGAGCGAGACCCTCAACCACGTCATCGTCGGTTGCGGCAATATCTCCGCGATGCATTCCGAGCCCCGCATGACCGGCAAGAACCGGATCGTCGGTATCTGCGACGTCGACGCCCAGCATCTGCAGAAGAAGTTCGACCGCATCAAGCAGGCCGGCGGCGGCACGCCGATGATGGCCGAGGATTTCCGCGAGGTCATCGCGCTGCCGGACGCCGACGTCGTGCACGTGTGCACGCCGCCGCATTGGCATGGCGTCATCGCCGCCATGGCGGCCCGCCGCGGCAAGGCCGTCTGGTGCGAGAAGCCCCTGACGCGCACGATCGGCGAGGGTATCGCCCTCAGCCGCGTGGTGCAGCAGACCGGCGTGCCTTTCCGCGTGAACACCTGGTTCCGCCTCAACCGTACCAACTATTACGGCGTCGGCCCGGCCCGCGAGATCAGGCGCGTGGTCGCCAGCGGCGTCCTCGGCGGCCCGCTCACCGTGCGCCTCGCGCCCGTCGGCGGCATCCAGTGGAAGGTCAACCTCTGGACCGGCAAGCCGGACCTAAAGCCCGAGCCGGTGCCCGCTCACCTCAACTGGGACATGTATTGCGGTCCGTCGCAGCTGATCCCGTATCACCCGCATCGCTGCCACGCTTCCTTCCGCGGGTACTGGAACTTCGACCAGGGCGGCCTCGGCGACATGGGCCAGCACTTCCTCGACCCGGTGCAATACTTCCTCGGCAAGGACGGCGAATCGCCCGTCACCGTGGAGTGCGACGCGCCCGCGCAGGACGCCATGGCCTGCGGCGTCTGGAAGACCGTCACGCTGACCTACAAGGACGGCACCCGCATCATCCTCGAATCCGAACTCGCCGAGCGTAATCCGGAAAACCCTTTCCTCGAAGGACCGAACGGCAAGCTCTTCGCCGGCATGCGTTGCAATCGCCCCGAGCTCCTGGCCAAGGCCGCCGAGTTCCCGCTCCCGGAATATCAGGAGGACGATTTCGACGCGTGCGCCCGCGAGAAGCGTCCGTTCGGCTATGGCGTCAACGAGGCCTTCCGCAGTTCGACGCTCGTCAACCTGGCCGCCCTCAGCGTCCGCCTGGGCCGCAAGCTGAACTTCAAGTCCGACGCCAGCGGTTTCATCGGCGACGATCAGGCCAACCATCTCCACACGCCGGCCCTCCGCGGCAACTGGGCCATCTGAGCGCACTCCTTGCTGATACGACCATGAAGCCTCTTTCGCTCTTCCTCGCCTGCGCCGCCTGCCTCGTCGGTTTCGCCGCCGAAGCCCCGTCCGACGCCACCTTCGCCGACCTTGCGGTCGCGGAGAAGCGCCTCGCCGCCCAGCAGGCGATCTTCGACCACGCGCGGACTTTCCCGAACGCCTCGCCCGAGGCCAAGGCATGGTTCGATCGCGTCCGTGCCGCCGTCAAGGCGTCCGAAGATCCGGAAGTCCAGGCCGCGCTCGGCCAGGTCTTGCTGCTCGACCCCGCCTACAAGCGCCTGTTGCCGCTCAATCCCAAGCAGCCCAATGAATACGAAGCGCCGGCGGGCACCACGCCGGAGACCAAGCTCGCCGAGCTCGAGCGCTTGCTCGACCTCCGTCGCTCGCCCAAGGAATACCCCCTCACCGTCGAGGAACTCGTCGCGCTCACCAAGCAGGAGGACTTCGCGACCGCCCAGCGCGCGAACCGTCTGCTGCGTCGCATCAGCGCTACGACCGCCGCGCCCATCCTCTGGGACCGTCTGGCGAAATTGACGCAGCGTTCGCAGGTCCAGGAAGTGGAGGACGAGATCCTGCGCCTGCCCGCCCATATCGCCACCAAGCTGATTCCCGTCACCCCCGTCGGCGCCGCGCTCGCTCCCAAGGCCGCGTGGGCCCGCATCGTCGCCGTCCGCGCCAATCATTTCGGCAAGATGCGTCCGTTGCTCAAGGAATCCGTGCTGCCTTTGCTTAAGGGCCCGGCCAACGAACTGACCGAAGCCGCCTGGGCGACCGTGCCCCGGCTCTTCGCCGAAGCCGACCGCGCCGCGCTCACCGAAGCCTCGCAGGGCCTTTCCGAACGCCTGGCGCCCAAGGCCAAGGCCGCGCTTGACGCCTTGCCGGCCAAGTAAACCCCCTGACGCTTGTCGCTTGCCGAGAGGCGGGCGGGGGATTGCTATGTCCGCATGGCGCCTGTCGCGAACAAGGAAGACTCTCCGAACCTGATCCTCGCCGGATTCATGGGCACGGGGAAGTCCGCGCTCGGACGCCAGCTCGCCAAGCGTTGGCGCCGTCGTTTCTACGACACCGACGAGCTCGTCGAGAAACTCGCTGGCGCCTCGATCGCCGACATCTTCGCCGAGCATGGCGAGGAACATTTCCGCGCGCTGGAACGCCAGGTCGTCGAAAGTCTCCTTCCCGTGAACGGTGCCGTCATCGCGTGCGGCGGGGGTCTCGTCGTCCCGCCCGGCATGGGCGAGCTCGTCCGCTCCAAAGGCATCGTCGTCACGCTTTTCGCCTCGGTGGACACCATCTTGCGCCGCACCGCCGGCAACTCGCGTCGTCCGCTCCTCAAGGGCGACGACCCCGAGGCCAAGATCCGCGACCTCATGAAGAAGCGCGAGCAGGCCTACATGAAGGCCGGGATCGCCGTGTACACCGACGGCCGTTCGCTGCAGCAGCTCTGCGTGATCGTGGAGCGGGTGTACGAGCGCGAGGCCCGCGCGCTGCTCAAGTCGCGTCCGAAGCCGGAATAGGCGCGAACGCGTCGCCGGTGGGCGGCTCGTCGCGGTACAGCTTCACCACTTCGAGGAACTCGGCCCGGTCCGCCGCGAAGGCCCCGAGGCTGGCGAGGTGCGGCGTGGGCACCTGGCAGTCGATGAGGAAGTAGCCGCAGGCCCGCAGGCGGGCGACGAGCGTCGCGAAGCCGACCTTCGACGCGTCGGCCTTGAGGTGGAACATCGATTCGCCGTGGAAGAGGCGGCCGAGCGCGACGCCGTAGAGCCCGCCGACGAGCTGGCCTTCCCAGCTGACCTCGACGCTATGGGCGAGGCCGAGGCGGTGTAGTTCGCAGTAGGCCGCGATCATGTCTTCATTGATCCAGGTGCCGTCTTGGCCGGGGCGGGGGACCTCGGAGCAACGGCGCATGACCGTCTCGAACTGCCGGTCGAAGGTGACCGACCAGCCCTGCTTGCGCATGGTCTTCTTCAGGCTGTCCGTCAGCCGGAAATCGGCCGGGCGCATCACGAAGCGTGGGTCCGGGCACCACCATTTCACCGGTTCACCGGCGGAATACCAAGGGAAGATCCCGGCCCGGTAGGCCGCGATCAGGTGGGGCGCGTCCAGCTTCCCGCCGCGGGCCAAGGGCGCGCGGGCGGGGGCTTTCGACGGGTCGCCGCGGGTCCATTCCTGCATCGCCGACACCTTCGGCGAAGCGGGAACGGCGGGCAAGGTTAGTCCTTGGTGATGTTGTAGACCGACGGGATCGAGATGCCGAGCTCCGCGGCGATCTCGCGGACCGGGGCGCCCTTCTTGCGCATGTTCTGGGCCTTGGCGCGCATGCTGTCCGAGATCTGGGCGCGGGCGCGGTTCGGACGGGAGAGGAGCTTGATCAGGCGCTTGGCGAGCTCGGGCTTGGAGAGGCCGGCGACTTCGCGTTCGATGAGGGACTGGCGTTCGCTGTGCTCGTCTTCCCAGGTCTGGACGGCCAGGTCGCGGGCCTTGGAGAGGGCGGCGCGGACGTAGGCGTCCTTGGAGGTGAAGGCGGACGGATCGAGGTCGATTTTCATGAAAGGTTTTGAGTGCGTGTTTTTGCGTAAGAGTGACGAGTGCTTATCTTAAAGCGTCACCAAGCCCCTCAACCTTTTATAATAAAACGAATTGTCAAACTTTGGTAAAACTTTTTTTACCCTATTACATATATAAAGCGACGCTTTCGGACTATTTGCTCCATTCGAGCATGCGGCGGAGCGGAATCTCGGCGGCCACGCGCACGCTTTCTTCCATGAGGATCTCCGGCGAACCGTCGCGCAGGCAGTCGCGCACCTTCGTCAGCGTGTTCATCTTCATGAAGCGGCAGTCGTTGCAGGAGCAGCGGTCGGTCGGCGCGGCGACGAACGTCTTGCCCGGCACTTCCTTGCGGAGTCGATGGATCATGCCGGACTCCGTGGTGATGATGATCGTGTCGGCCGTCTGCTGCTTGCACCAGCCGACCATGAGCTCGGTCGAGCAGACCATGTCGGCCATCTCGCGCACGGCTTCGGTGCACTCGGGGTGGGCGACGACGGGGGCGCCGGGGTGCGCGGCCTTGGTGCGGAGCAGGGCGCCCGGCGTGAACTGCACGTGGGCGTAGCAATTGCCCGGCCAGAGCTGCATCGCGCGGCCGGTCTTGCCGGAGACCCAGCGGCCCAGGTTCTGGTCGGGGACGAACAGGATGTTCCGGTCGGCGGGTACGCGGCTGACGATCTTCGAGGCGTTGCCGCTGGTGACGATGACGTCGCTGAGCGCCTTCACCGCCGCGCTGCAGTTGATGTACGCGACGACATAGAGCGAAGGGTCGGCGGCCTTGGCGGCGGCGAGCTTCGAGGCCGGGCACGAGTCGGCGAGCGAGCAGCCGGCTTCCATGTCGGGCAGCAGCACGCGGCGCGTCGGGTTCACGATCTTGGCCGTCTCGGCCATGAAATGGACGCCGCAGAAGACGATGGTGGACTGCTTCGCCTCGGCGGCCTTGTAGGCGAGGCCGAGCGAATCCCCCACGAAATCGGCGACGCCTTGGATGTCCTCGCACTGGTAGTTGTGCGCGAGGATGATGGCGTCCTTGGCCTGCTTGAGGGCGATGACCTCTTTCTGCAGGTCGGACAGCGGCGTGCCGCCCAAGGGCAGGGGAGGGAAGACGGAAGCGGAGGGATAGGTGATCATGGGCGGGCGGCCTTGCGCTTCTGGCAACGTTCGCAGAGCGCGGTGACCTGGAGTTTCTGGGAGATGGGACGCATGCCGTGCTTGGCGGCGACGGCTTTGCCGTACCACTCCATGAACGGGGCTTCGACCTCGACGATCGTCTCGCAGCTTTCGCAGATGAGCTGGGCGCGGAAGGTCGCGCTGCCCGCTTCGGCGAGGTAGTACTTGTGGTCGCGGCCGACGTCGACCTCGCGGATCACGCTGCTGCCGATCAGCAGGGGAATGGCGCGGTAGATCGTGGCGCGGGAGACGCTGCGGTCGAGCGACCGGGCCTTCTTGAGCAGGTCCTCGGCGGTGTAGTGGCCTTGGATGGTCCGGGCGGCCTCGAAGACGGCCATCCGCTGGCGGGTGGCCCGCAGCCCCTTCTGGGCGATGAAGGCCTTGAAGGCTCCGGATTGCTCCGGCGATTCACTGGCAAGAGGCTTGGGCATGCCGATTTGAGACACTTTTGATACTGAAACCCCCTCGCGTCAACAAGGGACGCGTCATTGACATCGTGGCCCCGGAGCCCTTCATTTACCCTCTTTTCCCCTAGGGAAAGGCCCTTCACCCGATGTACCACAATACGGACGATCTTCGCATTCGCAGTCAGCACCCCCTGCTGACTCCCGCCCTCGTGCTCCAGGATCTCCCTGCGTCCGAGAAGGCCACCGAGGTCGTCACGACCGCCCGCAAGGACGCCGCGAAGGTCATTTCCGGCCAGGACGACCGCCTGATGGTCATCGTCGGCCCCTGCTCGGTGCACGACACCAAGGCCGCCTTGGAGTACGCCGCCCTCCTCCAGAAGGAAGCCCAGAAGCATGCCGCCGACCTCCTGGTCGTCATGCGCGTCTATTTTGAGAAGCCCCGCACCACCGTCGGCTGGAAGGGCCTGATCAACGACCCGCAGGTCGACGGTTCTTTCCGCATCAACGACGGCCTCCGTCTGGCCCGCGGCCTGCTTGCGCAGATCGCCGAGATGGGCCTCCCGTCCGCCACTGAATTCCTCGACCCGATCACGCCGCAATACGTGGCCGACCTCGTCTCCTACGGCGCCATCGGCGCCCGCACGACCGAGAGCCAGATCCACCGCGAGCTCGCTTCGGGCCTGTCGATGCCGGTCGGTTTCAAGAACGGCACCGACGGTTCCATCCAGGTCGCCGTCGACGCCTGCCTCTCGGCCCGTTCCTCCCACTGGTTCCCGTCCGTCACGAAGGAAGGCGTCGTCGCCATCTTCCAGACCTCGGGCAATCCGGACGCGCACATCATCCTGCGCGGCGGTTCCCGCACCGGCCCGAACTACGGCGCCGAGTTCGTCACCGACGCCGCGGCCCGCATCCAGAAGGCAGGCCTCACCTCCCGCCTCGTCATCGATTGCTCCCACGGTAACAGCTCGAAGGACCATCGCCGCCAGCCGCTCGTGGCCGCCGACATCGCCGCCCAGGTCGCCGCGGGTTCGCGCGTGATCGCCGGCGTGATGATCGAAAGCCATCTCGTCGAAGGCCGCCAGGACTGGAAGGGCAAGGACGCCTCCACCTACGGCTGCAGCATCACCGACGCGTGCATCTCTTTCCAGGAGACCGTCCCGGTCCTCGACGGCCTCGCCGCCGCCGTCCGCGCCCGCCGCGCGGTCCAGCAGTCCTGATTTTCCGCCATGAACTCCGTACTCAAGCTCATCCTCGACGGGGAAGCCCTCGACACCGCCCAGATCGGCAAGATCCTCGGCCTCGGCGCCGAAGCCGTGGACCGTGAGCTCGCGGCCTTGCGCAAGCAGGGCGTCCTGCTGGGCATGCGCCCGGTGCTGAACCCGAGCTACGAGTCCGAGCATCGCGTCCGCGCGGTCATCGAGATCAAGATCCGCACCGAAGGCGTCGGCGGTTTCGACGGCATCGCCGAGCGCATCTCCAGCTTCGAGCAGGTGGAAAGCTGCTACCTGATGTCCGGCGGCTACGACCTCCTCGTCGTCGTCACGGCGGATAATCTCTACAAGGTCGCCGGTTTCGTCCACGAGCGCCTCGCCCGCATCGACGGCGTGCAGGGCACCTCGACCCACTTCTTCCTCCGCGCGTACAAGAAGGATGGCTTCATCGTGAACGCCGAAGGTTCCCGCCGCGACCAGCCCTCGGTCAGCCCCTGAGCCGCCCCTGACCATGGATTCTTCCGGCCGATTCGTGGCGCGACATGTCGCGACCTTGCCCAAATCGGGCATCCGTGACTTCTTCGCCATCGTGTCCAAGATGAAGGACGCCGTGTCCCTGGGTATCGGCGAGCCCGACTTCGTCACGCCTTACCACATCCGCGAGGCCGCGATCTCCTCGCTCGAGAAGGGACGCACCTCCTACACGGATAACCGCGGCACGCAGCAGTTCCGCGAGGAGATCTCCCGCTATGTCGCCAAGAACTACGGCCCGGAATACGACCCGGAGACCGAGATCCTCGGCACCATCGGCGTCTCCGAAGCCCTCGACATCCTGCTCCGCGCGACCCTGAACCCCGGCGACAAGGTGCTCTACCACGAGCCCTGCTACGTGAGCTACGCCCCGAGCGTCGCCCTCTGCCACGCCGAGGCCATCCCGATCCGCACCGTCTCCGCCGACCAGTTCGCGCTCGATCCGGCCGCGCTCCGCGCCGCCTGGCAGCCCGGCTGCAAGCTGCTCGTCCTGAACTTCCCGACGAACCCGACCGGCGGCACCGCCGACCGCGCCAAGCTCGAGGCCATCGCCAAGTTCGCCATCGAGAAGGACCTCCTGGTGGCTTCCGACGAGATCTACTCCGAACTCACGTTCGAAGGTGACCACGTCTCCATCGCCTCGCTGCCTGGCATGCGCGAGCGCACCGTCTTCCTGCACGGTTTCTCGAAGGCTTTCGCGATGACCGGCTTCCGTATCGGCTACGCCTGCGGCCCCGCCGCCGTCATCGACGGGATGCTCAAGGTGCACCAGTACGGCATCATGTGCGCGCCCATCATGAGCCAGGAAGCCGCCGTCGAGGCGCTCCGCAACGGCCGCGATTCCATGCTCCACATGCGCGACAAGTATCGCGAACGCCGTGACTTCATCGTCCGTCGTTTCAACGAGCTCGGCCTGCCTTGCCATCTCCCGCGCGGCGCGTTCTACGCTTTCCCGGACATCACTTCCACGGGCATGGACTCCATGACCTTCGCCCAGAAGCTCCTCGAGCAGCAGAAGGTGGCCATGGTCCCCGGGACGGCCTTCGGCGCCGCCGGCGCCGGTTTCTGCCGCGCGTCCTTCTCGACCAGTTACGAGAAGATCCATGAGGCCGGCGAGCGTATCGCCCGCTTCCTGGACACCATTCCGCGTCGCTAGCATCCTTGCTTGCTAGGCGGGCGGGTAGCCCTGACTGTCGTCCCATGGAACGGAACACTGAAATTTCCCGCGCGGTAGCCATCGTGGGCCGTCCCAACGTCGGCAAGAGCCGCCTCTTCAACCGTCTGGTGGGCCGACGCATCTCGATCGTGCACGACCAGCCCGGCGTCACGCGCGACCTCATCACGTCCGACGTCTTCGAAGGCCGCTACACCTTGATGGATACCGGAGGCATCGGCCTGTATCGCGCCGAGCTCACGCCCAAGATCATCGCCGACGCGGTGGAAGAGCAGGTCGACTTCGCCCTCGCGGCCGCCGCGCTGGTGCTCCTCGTCGTCGACGCCTCCGAAGGTTGCGCCGCCCTCGACCTCGAGGTCGCCACCAAGCTCCGCCAGGCCGGCAAGAAGGTCCTCGTGGTCGCCAACAAGGCCGACACCGAGGAACGCGACGGGCTGATGTCCGAATTCTTCGCGCTCGGTTTCGGCGAGCCTCTCCTGATCTCCGCCGAGCACGGCCGCGGCATCCCGCAGCTGCAGGCGCTGATCATCAAGCTGCTCGGACCCGAGCCGACGACGCCGCGCGAAGAAGGCCCGCGTCCGATCCGCCTCGCCCTCGCCGGTCGCCCGAACGTCGGCAAGAGCTCGCTCGGCAACCGCCTGCTCGGCTCCTCCCGTCTCATCGTCAGCGAAGTCGCCGGCACCACCCGCGACCCGGTCCGCGCGGGGCTTTCCCGCACCAAGGCCGACGGTTCGCAGGCGAAGTTCTCGCTCGTCGACACCGCCGGCCGGCGCACCGCCAACAAGCGCGACACCCTTGATTTCTATTCGCAGGTCCGTTCCGACGAGATCCTCGCCGAGACCGACGTGGTGTTCCTCGTGCTCGACGCCGGCCAGGGCGTGACCCGCATCGACAAGCAGCTCGCCGGCGAGCTCGCGCTCCTCGGCTGCGGCCTCGTCCTCGTGGTCAACAAGTGGGACCTCGCGAAGAAGGCTTTCCGCGAGAAGAACATCGACGGCTTCGAGGACGAGGAGGAATTCCGCGCGAAGTTCCGCTCGGCCATCCGCCGCGAGCTGTTCTTCCTGCCCGAGCCGCCGATCCTGTTCGTCTCCGCCCAGACCGGCCTCCGCGCCGAGGACATGCTCGACGCCGCCGAAGGCGTCTTCGTCCGCGCCGGCACCGCCATCTCCACCGGCCGCCTGAACCGCGTCATCCAGGACCTGATGATCAAGCGCCCGCCGCGCATGGTCTCCGGCAAGCGTTTCAAGTGCTACTACGTGACGCAGGTCTCCAAGCGCCCGATCCGTTTCCGCCTCTTCTGCAACTCCGAGGAACGCCTCGAGGACGCCTACCAGCGCTTCCTCGTGAAGGGCGTGCACGAGAGCTTCGACCTCGCGGGCGTCCCGCTCTTCCTGGATATCGTCGGCAAGCCCAAGCAGACCGGTCGTCGTTCGGGCGGTCCCGGCGCCGCCGCCGGTTCGCCGCTGTCCGAGGAAGGCGAAGTCCGCAAGCCGCTGGCCAAAGTGTCCGGCAAGGCCGTCATCGAGGCGACGCCCAAGAAGGCCGTCGGCCCGTCCGGTCCGCGCCTGGGCAAGTCCAAGAACCCGCGCAGCAAGAACGCGCCGGTCCGTAAGAAATCCTTCACCCGCTGGGATAAGCCGCGCTCGCTGAAGGGACGCGCCGCGCGCCAGGCCCGCAAGTAACGCATGCCCCGGAGACTGGTCCTGCTCGGTTCGGATGAGATCGCGCTCCCGGCTTTCGCCGCGGCCCGCGCCTTGCCCGACACCGAAGTGGTGGCCGTGTATTCGCAGCCGGATCGCCCCGCGGGTCGCGGCCAGGAGGTGCGGCCTAATCCCGTCGCGGTCTGGGCGCGCGCCGAGGGGCTCAACCTGCTCCAGCCGGAAAAATTGGAAGCGGCGGACGCGGCCCATCTCGTCACATTGCAGGCCGACCTCGGCGTGGTGATGGCTTACGGCCAGCTGCTGAAGGAGGACTTCCTCGCGGCGCCGCGCCTCGGCTTCGTCAATTTCCATGGCTCGCTGCTGCCGGAGCTGCGTGGAGCCACGCCCGTCGAGGGTGCTCTGGCATTGGGTCTGGCCGTCACCGGCGTCTCGATGCAGCAGGTGGTCCGGAAGCTCGATGCCGGACCGATCCACGCTTCGGCCAGGACCGAAATCCGAGCGGGCGAGGGCCGGGCGACCTTGCGCGCCCGCCTCGGTGTCATCGCCGGTGAACTCGCCGCCTCGGCCCTGCCGGCGGTGCTGGCAGGCACGTCCGTCGCCGTTCCGCAGGACGAGGCCAAGGTCACCTATGCCCGGCGCCTTACCCGCGCCGACGCGGCGTTGGACTTCCGTCAGCCGGCGGCCGTGCTGCGTCAGCGCATCCTTTCCGTCGAAGGCTGGCCGGGCTCCACGTTCGACCATCGCGCCGCGGCGATCAAGGTCGGCGCCGCGTCGGCCGAGGACGCCGCGGTGGCTGTCGCTCCCGGCACCATCGTGGCGGCCGACCGTTCCGGCGTGCGGATCGCCTGCGGCCAGGGCGTGCTGGTCGTGACGCACCTGCAGCGACCGGGAGGCAAGATGCTCCCGGCCGGAGAATTCCTGGCGGGCTATCCGCTCGTCGTCGGCGAAGTCCTGGCTTCCGCCGAAATGCCGGCGTTCGTCTCCGACCGGCCGTTTCCGCGGGCGCCGAAGGCATAATCGCTTGATTAGCCCCCGCCGCTGGGTGTCATAAGGCCATGCGAGCCTTCCTTCTCTGCCTCTTCCTGGCCGTGGAAGCCGTGGCGCAGCAGAAAGAGGTCTCCTTCCGCCAGGTCGTCGGCGGTTCCTTCTCGGGTTTCTCCGAGGACGAGAAGGCGGAGAAGATTTGGGAAGCCACCGCCAAGACGATGCGTCCGACCGCCGAGGCCGGCGTCTGGGACATGGACGCCATCAAGGTGCAGACGTTGCGCGGCGGCAAACCGTGGGCCGTCTTCACGAGCCCTAACGGTACGATGGTCCCGGCGCGTCGCTCCGCCCAAGGCGCGGGCGTCGTCCAGTCCTCCTCTCCGGCGTTCAACCTGACCGGCAAAGGCTGGAGCTGGCGTTCGACGGCCAAGGGCGACAGCTTCGCCATCCTCGCCGACGTCGTGGCCGAACTCGACCTCGCCAAGCCGCTGTCGAAGCGTCTCCGTCTGCGCGCTCCCCGGATGGACGCCTCTCCGGTCGAAGGCGGCACTTTGATGGTGTTCCAAGGCGGCGTGGTCGCCGAACGCTTCGGCGAGCGGACCACCTGCGAACGGCTGGAATGTCTGGTCAGCGACGGACCCGGCGGCGACGCCACCTGCCGCTCCGTCGTCGCGTCGGGCCGCGTGGTCCGCATCCTCGACAAGCAGACCTTGCGCGGCGACAGCGCGACCTTCGATCCCAAGGACGACTCCGCCGAACTCATCGGCCATGTCGAACTCGAGGAGCCTGAGGTGAAGGCCGCCGCGCAGCGCCTGCGCCATCAGCCCAAGCTCGGCCTGACGCAGCTCTTCGCCGGCGACGGCAAGCAGGTGAAACTTCATCTCCAGCGCAAGCAGCAGGAGCCGGCCGACCTGGCCGGCGAGCTCGTCACGATCCGCCGCGAGCCCGCCACGGGTGACTCGCAGGTCGAAGTGCAGGACAACGCTTCGTTCCTCTCCGCCCAATCCCATCTCACCGCGCGTCGCCTGGTCGCCTCCGAAGGTCGCGACGGCACGAGCCTGCTGGTCGCCGAAGGCGCCGTGAAGGGACGCCTCGAAGGCAATCAGTTCGAAGCCGGCAAGGCCCGCTGGGATCGCGCGAAGCGCGTCCTCGACCTCCAGGAACTTCCGCGCATCCGCGAGGCCCGCGGTCTCGAGGCGGCCGGTTTCTCCATCCGCACCGACGCGCTCAAGGACCGCATCGAGATCCGTTCCGGCCCCGGCGTCCGCGCGGCCATCCGCCTGCCGGCCGGCGAATTCGGCGCGGCCCCCGGCTTGGCCGAGGCCAATCAGGTCGTGGTCGTCACCGAAGACGGCGCCATGCAGGTCGAGATGATGGGCGCGGTCCGTTACGTCGCCGGCCCGGTCACCACCGAGTCCGACCAGATGGTGGCGTTCGCCACGCCCAAGCCGAAGAAACCTTCGGAATACGAGCTCAACAAGGCCATCCTTTCCGGCAAGGTCCGTTACGCCCAGCCGGGCCTGCGCTGTGCGGCCGAACGCATCGACCTCACGCCGGCCGTCCAGATCGAGGAAGTGCTGACCAAGGACGCGTTGGCGGGCCGCCCTCGGCTGCTCACCTTGTCCGGCGGCGCGGGCGCGACGCGTCCGCGTCTCTTCCTGACCTCGACCGGCGGCAAGAACGTGGAGTTCGTCGCCGACGCGCATGAGGTGCTCACGACGCCCGAGCTCACCAAGTTCTTCCTGCGCGGTTCCGTGGCGATGGATTCCGACGGCACCGACGCCACGTGCGACCTGCTCGAAGGCATGGCTTCGCCGGACAAGGCCGGCCATCTCGTGGCCCGTCAGGTCGTCGGCCGCGGCAACGTGGTCGTGGTCGCGGGCGGCGCGACGGCCAAGGGTCGCACACTGGAGATGCAGCCGGAGAAGGGCAGCGCGCGTCTGATCGGCGACGCCCGCATCGTCGACAAGCTCGGCAACGAAGGCGTCCCGGCCAAGGAAGTCACTTACGATATCCCTACGCGCGCCTGGCGGATGGACTCCGCGCCGGATGACGCCAACCCCGGGCAGGTGGTCCGTCCGAAGATCTTCCTCGGCCGCGACTTCACCTTGCCGGAGGTCAAAAACCTCGACAACGGACGCTGACCGCTTCCTCCTATCCGCATGGCCGAAACGAGTGAGAAGGGCGTCATCCGGGCGCAGGCCTTGGCCAAGCATTACGATGCCAAGGTCGCCGTCCAGGACGTCAGCCTGTCACTCCAGGCGGGCGAGATCGTCGGCCTGCTCGGCCCCAACGGCGCCGGCAAGACGACGACCTTCTACATGGTGGTCGGGCTGATTCCGGCGACCCATGGCCGCGTCTTCCTCGACGGACGCAACGTCACCGGCATGCCGATGTGGCAGCGCGCCCGCAATGGCGTCGGCTATCTTCCGCAGGAAGCCTCGATCTTCCGCAAGCTCACCGTCTGGGAGAACGTGATGGCCGTGGTCGAGACCCTCGACCTCAACGAGCGCGAACGTCGCGACCGCACCGCGCAGCAGCTCACCGACCTCGGGCTCGAGAAACTGGCCCGTCAGCCCGCCTTCACGCTTTCCGGCGGCGAACGTCGTCGTCTGGAGATCGCCCGCGCCCTCGCGACCAACCCTCGCTTCCTGCTCATGGACGAGCCTTTCAGCGGCGTGGACCCGATCTCGGTCGCCGAGGTCCAGGCCATCATCCGTAAGCTCAAGGCCCGCGGCATCGGCATCCTGATCACCGACCATAACGTCCGGGAGACCCTTTCGATCGTCGACCGGGCCTACCTGATCCACCAGGGCCGCGTGCTTGTGTCTGGCACTCCCTCCGAGATCGTCAATAATCCCGAGAGCCGTCGCCACTACCTCGGCGAAAGCTTCAAACTCTGACACCATGTCCGACCCCGCTCCCGACACCCGCCCGGAATCCGTCTCGGTCCGGGAGTTCTTCGAGTCCTTCAAGGATATGCTCCAGATGGAGCTCCTCGCCGGCGAGCAGGGGCTCGACAACATGATCGCGGAGAAGTCGCTCAACCGTCCCGCCTTGGCGGTGACCGGCTACTTCAAGGAATTCGCCTACAAGCGCCTGCAGCTCTTCGGCGCCGGCGAGATGGCCTACCTTTCCGACCAGACGGCCCCGCTCCGCGAGAAGCTGCTGAACGACGTCTTTTTCAAGAAGATTCCCGCCGTGGTCGTCTCGCGCGGCCTGCCGGTCGATGACCTGCTCCTGCGCATCGCGGACCGCCATCGCGTGCCGCTGATCCGCACGCAGCTCAAGTCCAAGGATTTCTCGGCCGAGGCCACCGTGCTCCTCGAGGAGAAGTTCGCCCCGCGCACCAACCTTCACGCCACCTTAGTCGACATCAAGGGCGTCGGCGTGCTGCTCCGCGGCGCCTCCGGCGTCGGCAAGAGCGAATGCGCCCTGGCCCTCATCGAGCGCGGCCACTCCCTCGTCGCCGACGACTACGTGATCGTCACGCTCATCGGCGACCGCGAACTGCAGGGCACGTCGAAGGAGCTCAACCGCGGCTACATGGAGTGCCGCGGCATCGGCATCATCAACGTCGCCTCGATCTTCGGCATCCGTTCCGTCCGGCGCGAGAAGCGCGTCGACCTCGTCGTCACCTTCGTGCTCTGGCAGCCGGGCATGGACGAGGAGCGCTCCGGCCTCGAGGTCGAGACCTACGAGATCCTCGGCCGCAAGGTGCCGCACATGACGATCCCGGTCCGTCCCGGTCGCGACATGGCCCGCCTGGTCGAGGTGGCCGCGATGGTGCAGGCCCTGCGCGGCATGGGTCACGATTCCGCCAAGGAATTCAGCGACCGGCTCATCGAGTTCATGGCCAAGGACAAGAAGGGCGAGGCCTGAGGCCTTACTTCTTTTTCCCGTCCCAGCGGCAGTCGGCCATCACGCGGAGGCAGACCTCGCGGAGGTCGAACAGCGTCGACTCGATGTCCTGCGCGGCTTCGGCGGCGGACAGGCGCGCGCCGCTCGGGATGCCGGCGGTGAGGCCGATCGAATAGTTGATCGCGGCGAGGGCGCGTTTCATGTGCACCAGCGCGAGCGGCAGGTCGCCGGTGTCGGTGGCGTTGATCGCCATGACCATCTGGTGCTGCGCATCCCAGAAGGAGAGCATGATGTTGGCCGAGTCGACCGCGGTGATCTGGGGGCCGGCGACGACGCAGAGGCGGTGGAAGGAATGCGTGAGCTGCAGGCAGAGCGCGCGGGCCACCACGTAGACCGGATGCTGGTGGATGCAGTAGGGCAGGTCGGGGCTTTCCTCGTCGGCGTCGTTCACTTCCTCGGGGCTGTCGCCCGGGGCCCAGTCGGCGTTCTCCCAGCCCATGCGACGGGCGCTGATATCCAGCCGGTCAGGCAGGTCCTTGACTTCGGTGTAGTAGGAAAGGAAGCGGCCGACCTCGAGGTCGTTGCGCTGGAGGTAGCCGGCCCAGTCGGCTTCGCCCCAAGAGGCGTTGCCGGATCCGTCGAAGTCGCCCTGGGGGTGGTCGCCATCGTCCATAGGGTCCATCATTAGGTGCTTTTCCCCCGTTGCAAACCCCTTGTGGCGAAAATGCCCTTGTCCCGAACGCCTTGAACGTGGCTAATCCGGCATGGCCACGGATCTTCCTGCCCTGACCGCCGCGATGTCGGCCGGACGCGACCTCGCTCCGGCGGAGGCGGCGTCGGCGGCCGCCGCGATGGCGGACGCCCAGGTCGCGGACGCCGTCAAGGAAGCCTTCCTGCTCGCGCTCGCGCGCAAAGGGGAGACCGCCGCCGAGGTGACCGGCTTCGCGAAGACCTACCGGGCGCTGGCTCGCCGCGTCGATTTCGGCGACTGGCCTGCGCGGGGCATCGATATCGTGGGCACGGGCGGGGACCGCTCCGGCAGCTTCAACATCTCCTCCGCGAGCGCGCTCATCGTGGCCGCCGCCGGCGTGCCGGTGCTCAAGCACGGCAACCGTTCGATCACCTCGAAGTCGGGCAGCGCGGATTTCCTGGCCGGCCTCGGGGTCGCGCTCGAAGCCACCGACGCGCAGCTGCTGCGCGGCCTGGCGCAGGCGAACCTCTGCTACCTTTACGCGCCGGCGTTCCATCCGGCCTTCAAGGCCATCCTCGGCGTGCGCAAGAAGATCGCCGAAAGCGGCACGAAGACCGTCTTCAACGTCCTCGGCCCGCTGATCAATCCCGCGCAGCCGGCGCACATGGTCGTCGGCGTGTACGACGAACGCTGGGTCGAGCCGCTGGCGGCCACCCTCGGCGAGCTCGGCGTGAAGCGCGGACTCGTCACGCATTCCCGCGCGGGCGGCGGCATGGACGAGATCACCACCGCCGGCGAAGTGCGCGTGCGCGGCTGCGGCGAGCTCGCCTCCGTCGACGCCGTCTGGCTGCCCGGCGATTTCGGTTTCAAGACCTGCGCCGTCGCCGACCTGCGCGGCGGCACGCCCGAGGAGAACATCGCGATGTTCAGCGACCTGCTCGTGGGCGGCGTCTCCGACGGGCTCATGGACACGCTCTGCCTCAGCGCGGGCACGTCGTTGTGGGTCGCCGGCCAGGCGGCGGATCCGGCCGCCGGAGCTAAGCGGGCGCGTGAGATCATCCTCGGCGGCGAGCTGCGCGAAGAAGCGCGTCGGCTGCGCGAGGCTTATCGGGCCGACTGATCGTCCTGCAACCAGGCCAGCGTGCGCTCGGTCGCGCCGCGATTACCCTGGTGCCAGGTCGCGCCGTGGCGTCCCATCTCGTCGCGCGTGGCGGCGTCGCCGCTGAGTCGGGCGAGCAGGGTGGCCAGCTCGGCGGCGTCCTTGGCCTTCAGCGCGGCCTTGGCCTGTTCGAGGCCGCGGCAGATGTCGCGGAAGTTGGACATGCGCGGGCCGTAGACGATGGCCACGCCGGCCGCCGCGCATTCCACGGGAGTCTGGCCGCCTTCGTGCGGCGCGAGGCTCTTGCCGCAATAGGCGAGGTCGGCGGCGCGGGTGAGGCGGCGCAGTTCGCCGGTGGTGTCGGCGAGATGGATGACCGTATCGGCGGGCGCGACGGGCCCGCCGGTCGAGCGCTGGTGCCAGGCAAGTCCGCTGGCGCTGGCCTCGGCGGCGACTTCGGCACGGCGTTCGGAGTGGCGGGGGACGAGCAGCAGGCGGACATCCGTGCCGGCGGCACGTAGTTCGCGCACGTAGCGGATCAGCAGCGTCTCCTCGCCTTTCCAGGTCGAGGAGCCCAGCAGCACGACCGTGCGCGGGTCGGTGCCGAAGCCGAGGTCGGCGCGGAGCTGCGCGCGTTCGGCGGCGGCCATCGGCGCGTCGCTGGCGACGTCGAACTTGATGTTGCCCGTGAGCGTCGCGTCAAAGCCGAGCGTACGGAAGCGGCGCACGTCTTCCTCGCTGCCGGCGGCGATCTTCCGGAAATGGCCGAGCACGTAGGCGGAGAGACGACGGAAGCGCCGATGGCGCGCGAAGGATTTGTCGGAGATGCGTCCGTTGATCAGATAGGCGGGAACGCCGTGGGCGCGGGCCTGGGCGAGGTGCTCGGGCCAGAGCTCGCCTTCGACGAGGACGATCGTGTCCGGACGGATACGGCTCCAGGCCAGGGCGCTGCAGGGCCAAAGGTCGGTCGGGAAGATGCCGATGCGGTCCGCCACGTCCGCGTAGCGGTCCCGGGCTAGGCGGTAGCCCGTGCTCGTGGTGGTCGTCAGGATGATCTCGACCGTGCCGGTGGCCTTGAGTTGGCGGAGCAGGGGGCCGATGGCCTCCATTTCGCCCACCGAGACCGCCTGGAGCCAGATTCGGCGTTTTCCGGCTGGCTTGGGGCCCATTTTAGGGGAAAAGCCCAGTCTTTGGCTGAAACCCGCGCCATAACCTCCGCGACGGAGCATGCGCCAGAAATAGTACGGGAGGGCCGGGATCAGCAGCAGCGGGAAGAGTATCCGGTAGGCCCAAGACATCGCGATGCGCCGACCGTGCGGAGGGTGGGGTGGTCTGTCAGTTCCAAAGGAGGCCCTTTGGGCTGATTTTCCCGCTTGCACCGGGCGGGCAGGGGTGTTTGAACCCACTTTCCACCGTTTGGAGCGACCGCAGATCGCTTCGGACATAAAACCAAAAACCCAGTCAGTCATATCCTGATCCAATGTCCCCTCCTTCTGCAGGAAAAGGGATACGGAGCCAAAAATACCATGAACATCACAGTCAAAGACCTCCTCGATGCCGGCGTCCACTTCGGACACCAGACCCGTCGCTGGAATCCCCGCAGCCGTCCGTACATCTTCGACCACCGCAACGGTGTCTCGATCATCGACCTTGAGAAGACGCACGCGTGCCTCGTCGCCGCCGCCGCCTTCATCGAGGACACCGCCGCCAAGGGCAAGGAAGTGCTCTTCGTCGCCACCAAGCCGCAGGCCCAGGAAGTCGTGCGCCAGGCCGCCAAGTCGACCGGCATGCCCTTCGCCGTGAACCGCTGGCTCGGCGGTACGCTCACCAACTTCGCCACCATCAAGCGCTCCCTCGACAAGTACCGCACCTACCTCCGCATGGAGCAGGACGGTTCCCTCGCCAAGATGCACAAGAAGGAAGCCGCCGCCGTGAAGCGCGAGATGTCGCGTATGGCCCGTAACTTCGAAGGTCTCCTCGAATACCGCGACCTCCCGGCCGCGATGATCGTCGTCGACACCAAGCTCGAAGAGATCGCCGTCAACGAAGCCGTCCGTCTCGGTATCCCCGTGATCGGCCTCTGCGACTCGAACTCCGACCCGACCCTCCTCAAGTTCCCCGTCCCGGGCAACGATGACGCCGCGAAGTCTATCCGCCTCGTGGTCGAAGTCCTCACCCAGGCCGTGCAGAACGGTCTCTCCCGCCGCAAGGCCGTCACGCAGGATCGCAAGACCGTGACCCCGGTCGCCCGCCAGAACGCCGGCGAGTCCGTCCAGCCCGAAGTCCAGATCTCCGAAGAGCTGCTCAAGGCCAACGAAGGTTCCGACGCCGTCGAAGGCGCCGCTCCTGCGAAGCGCCCCAGCCCCCGCAAGTCCAAGTAATCCGACCATGTCCGCTATCACCGCACAGACGGTCAACGATCTGCGCCAGCGTACCGGCGCGGGTCTGATGGATTGCAAGAAGGCCCTCACCGAAGCCGCCGGCGACATGGAGAAGGCCGTCGAGATCCTCCGCATCAAGGGCGTCGCCACGCGCAACAAGAAGGCGGACCGCAAGGCCAGCGAGGGCATCCTCGCCGTCCAGGTCTCCGCCGACGGTCGCGTCGCCAGCCTCCTCGAGCTGAACTGCGAGACCGACTTCGTCGCCAAGAACGAGAACTTCATCGCTCTCGCCAAGGAACTCGTGGGCCAGGCCGCCGCCAACGGCGTCGATGGTCTCCTTGATCAGCCTTACCACGCCGACAAGTCCCGCAAGGTGAACGACTACCTGAACGATCAGGTGCTCAAGATCGGCGAGAACCTCAAGGTCTCCCGCGTCCTGAAGTTCGAAGCCACCGGCGTGGGTCGCGTCTCCGCGTACGTCCACACCGGCGCTAAGATCGCCGTCCTCCTCGAGCTGGGCCTCAAGACCCAGGCCGCCGCCGCCAACCCGGAAGTCGCCGAACTGGCCCGCCAGCTCGCGATGCAGGTCGTCGCCAACAACGCCCGTTTCGTCCGTCGCGACGAGGTCTCTCCGGAGCTCGTCGCCAAGGAGCGCGAGATCGCCGCTGAGTTCACGAAGTCCGAGGCCGACAAGGCCATCGACGAAGCCAAGCGCATCGTCGAGGACTACAAGGGCCAGCTCGTCGAGCAGAAGGCCGCGAACGACGCCGAAGCCGTCGCCGAACTCGAGAAGCGTATCGCCGTGGGCGAGAAGCAGGTCATCGCCGCCGAAGGCCGCAAGAAGGGCCAGCTCTCCAACATGGAGAAGATCATCTCGGGCCGCGTGGACAAGTTCTTCGCCGAATCCTGTCTCCTCGAGCAGGCTTACTTCCGCGATCCCGACCAGAAGATCCAGGACCTCATCGCCGCCGCCAAGACCAAGGTCGGCGAGGAAGTCTCGATCGTCCGCTTCACCCGCTTCCAGGTGGGTGAGACGGCCGCCGAGTAAGTCCCGCTGAGATCGGCCATCAAGGCCGGCTGCCGCAAGGTGGCCGGCCTTTTGCTTGGCTTGCTTAGGCGGTCGCCGCGGATAGCCTGAGGGGATGAAGTTTCGCGCGGACATCTTCTGGAAGTCGGCCTGCGGCCGCTGTCCCGATTGCGGCGCGCAGATCCGGGGTTCCGCCGATCGCACCGGCTGGCTGGCCCGGCTCTGGGATACGCCGGCCACGTGCGCGGGCTGCGGGATGACGCTCCGCCGCAAGGAGGGTTTCTTCCTGGGCGCGATCGTCTGGAACTACGGACTCACCGCCTTCGGCGTGCTGCCGCTGGTGCTCGCCGCGCATCGTCTCGGCTGGGTCGGCGCCGACGGCGCGATCCGTCTCGCGGTCGCCGCGATCTTCCTCGTGCCGCCGCTCATCCACGCGTTCGCCTGGCGTCTTTGGATCGGGACCTACTACGCGTTCCTGTCCGACCAGCTGCCTTCGGGCGGTCGTCGGCTCGACGACTGATCAGGTGCGGCGCGCGGACATCCGGCGCACGAGCTCGGCGAGGAAGGTCGTGTCGGCCTTGGTCGCCTGCAGGTGCCCGATGGTCTCGGCGGTCAGCGCGTCGATGCGTCGCTTCGTAGCCTCGACGCCGTGCAATCCGGCGTAGGTGAACTTGCCGTTCTGCGCGTCGGTGCCGACGGGTTTGCCCAGCTGGGCGGCGTCGGCGGTGAGGTCGAGCAGGTCGTCCACGAGCTGGAAGGCGATGCCCGAGGCGCGGCCGGCGCGGCGGAAATGGTCGACGTCGGCCGCGGAGGCTCCGCCGACCAGCGCGCCCATCGCGAACGAGGCGCTGAGCATGGCGGCTGTCTTGCCGAGCAGGATGAATTCCAGGCGGTCGTCCGTGGCGCCGGCGGCGAGGCCGCCCATGTCCTCGGTCTGGCCGCCGACGAGCAGCGTCGAGCCGGCCGTCACGGCGAGTTCGCGGACGAGGGCGGTGGCGAGGGCGGGGTTCGCGGCGTAGCCGGTGGCGAGGAGTTCGAAGGCCAGGGGCTGCAGGGCGTCGCCGGCGAGCAGGGCGGTGGCCTCGTCGAACGCCTTGTGGCAGGACGGTCGTCCGCGGCGCAGGTCCGAGTTGTCCATGCAGGGCAGGTCGTCGTGGATCAGCGAATAGGTATGGATGCACTCCAGCGCGGTCGCGGCGTGCCCGGCGTCGGCGCGGGGATCGAAGGCCACGGCCGAGGCGAGGCACAGCACCGGGCGCAGGCGCTTGCCGCCGGCGTCGAGCGAGTGGCGCATCGCGGCATGGAGGCGGGCAGGGCGGGCCGTGGCGGACGGCGTCAGACAACGGAGCGAAGCTTCCGCCTGCTGGATGAATGCCTCGTGCCGTGACTGAAACAGCGAGGCGTCCATCGTTTATTCGGCGTCGGCGCCGAGCTTGAAGAAGGTCGCCGTGCGGCCGACCGTGCCGATGACTTCGCTTTCGGTCAGCTTGGCCAGTTCCTGGGCCTGCTTGTCCATCTCCTCGCGTTCGGCGGTGAAGCGGACCTTGACCAGGTCGGCGTTGCGGAAGGCTTCTTCGAGGAGCTTGGCGATACCGGCGTTCACGCCGGCCTTGCCGACGAACACCTTCGGGTCGAGGGTCTGGGCGAGGCTGCGCAGCTTGCCGCGTTCGGCGCCGGTGAGGCGGGGTTGGTCTTCGGAGCCTGATTCCATGGCCGCTATGACGCTCTGGCCGGGCGTAGGAGTCAACGGACTAATCGGCCACGCCTTGCCGTCCTTGCTCCGTTGGGGATAATGGACGGACCGATGAGCTTATCTTTCCCGTCGCCTGCGCCGGTCATCCTCCCTGAGCTTGAGGTCGCTCCGGAAGTCCGTCCATTGGATCCCGTCGTCGTGCATGTGCGCTGCGCTCCGAACTACGCCCACTCGCTGCGCATCTGGCAGAGCACGTTCCTCTTGGACCGGGATTCCGCCCACACCAGCTCGATGATCGGCTTCGAGAACATCTCGCTCTATCCGCATTGGACGAGGGTGCCCTATGGTCGACCTTATCGGTTCACCTTGCTCTTCGAGCCGATGCCCAAGGCCGTCCAGGTCTTCGACCTCTCGGAGATCATTCCCGAACCCCGGGGCTGGCATTTCCCGGCGATCCGCCGGAATCAGGAAGACGTCTACTGGCTGGACCTGCCCAACTGACGGAAAACAGGCTTATATTTCCTGTCTAAGCCTAGGATGGGGAGGGGATTCCTGCTTGCTAAGGGGGTGGGGGACTGTCATCTCCATGGGTCAACTTCGTTAGGGAGAGGGGCGGAGCCCTTCTCACGCTGGTCGGCAGGCGCAAGCCTGTTCCAGACGGAGAGTCCGGCCAAACGGCGGGGCTTTCGGGAATTTCTCCCAGGTCGGCCATCATCAACCCAAAACTAACCACCACCATGTCCGTCAATAAGTCCGAAGTCATCAAGAAGCACCAGCAGGACGCCAAGGATACCGGCTCCCCGGAAGTCCAGGTCGCCCTCATCTCCGCCCGCGTCACCCACCTGACCGAGCACCTGCGCACCCATCGCAAGGATTTCCACTCCCGTCGCGGCCTGATCATGCTGACGAACCGTCGTCGCAAGCTCCTCGCGTACCTGAAGTCGACTGACCTGGATCGCTACAACGCGCTCCTGGCCAAGCTCAACCTTCGCAAGTGAACGGCGCCTCCGGGCGCTTCTGTTCACCGAGCGTCCCAGCCTAGGCTGGGACGTCCGCTTTTCACCCACCCACCACAACAACCCGTCAGGCAATTCCGCCCGACACAAAGCACCAAGCAAAACATACCATGAAACAGAAACACTCCGTGACCATCGAAGAACTCGGTATCACGATCAACACGGGCTCCATCGCCCGCCTCGCCAACGGCGCGGTCACCATCAGCAAGGGAGAGACCACGCTCTTCGTGTCGGCCACCGCCGCCGAAGACCTGCGCTCCCCCGACCAGGACTTCTTCCCCCTGACCGTCGACTACCGCGAGAAGTTCGCGGCGGCCGGCCGTTTCCCGGGCGGCTACTTCCGTCGCGAAGGCAAGCCTTCCGACAAGGAGATCCTGACCTCGCGCCTCTGCGACCGTCCCCTCCGCCCGCTCTTCCCCGAAGGCTTCCTCAACGAAGTCCAGGTGATCGGCCTCCTCCTCTCGGCTGACCAGATCAACGACTCCGACGTGCTCATGGTGAACGGCGCCTCCGCCGCTCTCCTCTGCTCCGACATCCCGTGGAACGGCCCCATCGCCGGCATCCGCCTCGGTCGCGTCAACGGCCAGTTCGTCGTCAACCCGACCCACGAACAGCAGTACGAGTCCGACCTGGACCTCATCTACGTCGGCAACGAGAACGACATGATGATGATCGAAGGTTCGGCCGACCAGCTGCCGGAAGCCGACTTCATCGCCGCCCTCGAGTACTCCCAGAAGGCCATCCAGCCGATCATCGCCGCCCAGCGCAAGCTCGCCGCGATGTACTCCAAGACCAAGCGCGTCTTCCCGCTCGTCGTCTGCGAGCCGAAGGCCCTCGCCATCTGCGAACGCGTCGCCGGCGAAGGCGACCAGCTCAAGAAGGCGATCTTCCTCGCTTCCAAGAAGGAACGCGGCGACGCCGTGAAGGCCGTGGTCGAGAAGGCCAAGGCCGCCTGCAAGGCCGAGCTCGGCGACGTCTTCGACTCCCGCCAGATCAAGATGGCCTTCGAGAAGCTCCAGGAGAAGGTCTACCGCAACGCCATCATCCAGAGCGGTGAGCGCGCCGACGGCCGCAAGCCCCTGGACCTCCGCGCCATCTCCTGCGAAGTCGACGTGCTCCCGCGCGTCCACGGTTCCTCGCTCTTCCAGCGCGGCGAGACCCAGGGTCTCGTCCTCGCGACCCTCGGCACCTCCAAGGACGCCCAGGAAGTCGACGCGATCACCGGCGGACCGAGCAAGCGCTCGTTCCTCCTGCACTACAACTTCCCGCCCTTCTCGGTGGGTGAGACCGGCCGTTTCGGCATGACCTCCCGCCGCGAGACCGGCCACGGCAACCTCGCCGAACGCTCGCTGCTCTCCGTCCTCCCGTCCGAGCAGGACTTCCCGTACTCCATCCGTCTCGTCTCCGAGATCATGGAGTCCAACGGTTCCACCTCGATGGCCTCCGTCTGCGGCGGCACCCTCGCTCTCCTCGACGCCGGCGTGCCCATCAAGGCCCCGGTCGCCGGCATCTCCTGCGGTCTCGTGACCGAGGACGCCGCGGGCAAGATCGTGAAGCACCGCGTGCTGACCGACATCATCGGCGCCGAAGACCACTACGGCGACATGGACTTCAAGATCTGCGGCACCCGCGAAGGCATCACCGCCTTCCAGCTGGACCTCAAGATCCACGGCCTGCCGATCGGCATCGCCAAGGAAGCCATCGCCCAGAACAAGGGCGCCCGTGACGCGATCCTGGACATCATGACCAAGAAGATGCCCGCGACCCGCGCCGAACTGAAGCCCTGCGCCCCTCGCACCCATCGCCTGAAGATCCCGTCCGACAAGATCGGCGCGCTCATCGGCCCGGGCGGCAAGAACATCAAGCGCATCACGGAATACACCGGCTGCCAGCTCGACATCGACCAGGACGACTCCGGTTGGGTCACGATCTTCGCGACCAACGGCGAGTCCCTCGCCCGCGCGGTCAACGAGGTCAACCTCCTCTCGGCCCAGATCGAGATCAACAAGACGTACAAGGGCATCATCCGCTCGGTGAAGGAATTCGGCGCTTTCGTCGAATGCCTCCCCGGCCAGGAAGGCCTCGTGCACGTCTCCGAACTCGCCGACCATCGCGTCGAGCGCGTCGAGGATATCTGCAAGCTCGGTGACGAGATCATCGTCAAGTGCGTCGGCATCGACGACAAGGGCCGCGTGCGCCTCTCGCGCCGCGCCGCCATCGCCGAGAAGGAAGGCCGCGAATACACCCCGGCCCCGAAGCCGATGGACCGCCCCCGTGGCGACCGTCCGGACCGTGGCGAACGCCGTCCCTTCCGCGAACGCGGCGGTGACAGCGAAGGCGGCCAGGGCTAATCCCGGCTGAATTCGTCAACAAGGCTCCGGCTCACCCTGGGGCCTTTTTTGTGCCCTAGGCGTTCAGGCCTTCCGCATGCGCACGGTGACGTGCGCGAGCGTGAGGATCGCGCTGGTCGGCATCATGACGGTCGCGAGCAAGGGTGACATGATGCCGGCGGCGGAAAGGCCGATGGCGACGAGGTTGTAGAGGGTGGTGAAGAGGAAGACTTCGGTGAGCACGCGGCGGCGGTGGCGGGCCACGGCGAAAAGACGTCCGAGGCCGCGCAGGTCGCGGCCCAGCAGGTAGAAGTCGGCTTTCTGCTCGAGCAACCCGAGGTCCACCACCGGCGTGCCGCGGAGCGTGGCTTCGGAGAACGCGAGCGCGTCGTTGGCGCCATCCCCGAGCATGAGCGTGGTCGCCCCGTCGTGACGGCGGATCCACTCGGCCTTCTGTTCGGGCGAGAGGCCGCCGAGGCCGCTGTCGGCGGGCAGGCCGAGCTGGCCGAGCAGCGCGGCGACCTTCTCCGACTGGTCGCCGGAGAGGATGAAGATCGCGACGCCATCCGCCCGGAGGCCGTCGATGGTCTCCTTGGCGTAGGCCCGGGATTGCTCCGCGAAGAGGAAGAGCGCGAGGCGTGTGCCATCGCGGCAGAACTCGGCGGCGGACATGCCGGCCGGCGCGGGCAGGCTGCCTTGCCAGCCGGGCTTGCCGACGGTCCAGCGGACGCCTTGGGCATCCGTCAGCATCACGCCGGCGCCCGGGATATTGCGGAGCGCTCCGTTGGCGGGCGCTGGCTCCTCATGCTGGGCCAAGGCCTCGCGGAGGCTGCGTCCGAAGGGGTGGAGATTGGTGTTCACCAACGCGAACAAGGCCTGGCGCGCCTCCGCGGGGAGCGCGGCCAATTGCTCGGGGTTGCCGAGGCGCGGGCTTTCGAGGGTCAGCGTGCCCGTCTTGTCGAAGACGACCTGGCGGACGCGCAGGGCGCGTTCCCAGACGCGATGATCGCGCAGGTAGACCCCGGCGCGGCGCAGCGTGCCGACGGCGAGCTCGGTCGCGAGCGGGAAGGCCAGCCCGATGGCGCAAGGACAGGAGACGATGAGGATCGAGATGGACGCCTGCAGGGCCTGCGGCCAGTCGCCGGTGA
>OFRH01000007.1_pt1 | contig 81714 bp, 80 predicted proteins | sample 1543111 | NCBI WGS metagenome assembly OFRH01 (sample SAMN07774220, study PRJEB24372) | wastewater metagenome | isolation source: Exp Tend NO 100WW | collected 2016-02
GGCCAGTTCCAAGGCCTTCGCCTCGGCGACGTCGGAATCATGCCGCAGCTGTTCGCCGCGAAGGAGGTGCAAGCGACGACGCAAGGACTGCTGACGAAGGCTGTCGGTGCCGACGGACTGGCGCGCGGTGATGTATTCTTCCTGCAGACGCAGGGCTTCTTCGAGCAAGGCGAGATCGGCTTCCTTCAGGTCGAAACGCTCCTGGCGGATCTTCTCGAAGGCCGCTTCGGCCTCGAGCGACCGGCGCAGGAGCGCTTCCGCCGCTTCGGGCGAGACGACCAGCTCCGCCTGGCGCGTGCTCCGGCGGTCGGAAGTATAGAGCAGCAGGCTGGCCACCCCGAGCGCCAGCAGGACGACGAGGAGGAACGGCACCCGGATCGACAGCCATAGCTCCCCCAATGAAACCTTGCGCCGCCCGGCTCGCGGGTCGGGAGCGGCGACAAAGTCTTGCTTGGGGTCGGAGGGGCCTCGGGTCATGTCAGGGCCGCCAACTTCGTCGCCAGCGGTTTGTTTGCTTTAATAGTTCGTCACTCTGGTTCATCAAAGTCATACCTTCAATATTGGAAATGGCTCAATTCAAGCGCATCGCCGTCGTCGGCGCCGGCCTCATCGGCGGCTCAATCCTCCTCGCGGCGGCGCGACGAGGCCTGGCCGGTTCGCTCGCCTGCTGGTCGCGCTCCGAGCATTCCCGCGCCACGCTCCGCGGCTTCGGCGTCGCCGAAGTCTTCGATGACGCGGCCGCCTGCGTGAAAGGCGCGGACCTGGTGGTCGTGACGACGCCCGTCGACACCGCGGAGGAGACTTTCCTCGCGATCGCCCCCGGCCTCAGCCCCGGCGCCGTCGTGACCGACGCCGGCAGCGTCAAAGGGGCGATCCTCCTCGCCGCCCGCCGCCTGCCGGCCGCGAATCCTTTCGTCGGCGCCCATCCGATGGCTGGCGGCGAGAAAGCCGGCGCCGCCCACGCCGCCGCCAATCTTTTCGAAGGCCGCGTCTGCTTCCTGACGCCGACCGGCGCCGAAGACCCGAAGGCCTTGGCCGCCGTCCGACTCTTCTGGAAGGAGCTGGGCTCGGTCCTGCACGAGACCGAAGCCGCGCAGCATGACGAGATCGTCGCCGCGATCAGCCACGTCCCGCATGCGGCCGCTTCCGCGCTGATGCTCGCCGTGATGGACCAGCCCGGCTTCCGTCGCTTCGCCGTGGGCGCCGGCCTGCGCGACACGACCCGCATCGCCGCCGGCGAAGAGAACCTCTGGGTCGGCATCATGCTCGCCAACGCCCGTCACACCGCCGCCGGCCTCCTCGCCGTCGAACGGCGCGCCGCGGAGCTCCGCGCCGCCATCGAAGCCAACGATGTCGCCACCCTCCGCCGCCTGCTCGCCGAGGCCCGCATCGCCCGCCAGAACCTCGACCGGACCGAATGAGCCCGACCCTCGTCATCCGCCCCTTCCAGACGCCCGCCCGCGGCGTCGCCCAAGTCCCGGGATCGAAGAGCATCACCAATCGCGCCCTCATCCTGGCCGCGCTCGCCGACGGCGTGACGCACTTCACCGGCGCGCTCTTTAGCCGTGACACGCGCATCCTCATCGCCGCGCTGCAGTCGCTCGGTTTCGAGGTCTCCGCGGACGAAGCCGCCTGCACGATCCGCATCGCCGGCCTCGGCGGTCGCATCCCGAACGCCCGCGCCAGGATCCATGTCGGCAACGCCGGCACCGCCGCCCGCTTCCTCACCGCCTTCCTGGCGCTCGCTCCCGGCGGCTGCTATGAGCTCGATGGCGACGAAGCCATGCGCGCCCGCCCGATGCGCGGCCTGCTCGACGCCCTGACCGCCGGCGGCTGCCGCGCGCTCAAACCCGATGGCACGCCGGCCAGCGGCTTTCCCTTCACCCTGCACACGACCGGCGCGCTCGGGCGGCTCGAGGTCGACGCCTCGGCCTCCTCGCAGCTCCTCTCCGCCTTGCTGATGGTGCTGCCGCTTTCGGCCGGCGCCTCGGTCAGCATGAAAGGCTCCACGGTCTCGGAACCGTTCGTCGAGATGACCGCCCGCATGTGCGGCCAGTTCGGTCGCCCGCTGCAGCGCCTCGCCGATGGCAGCTGGTCCTGCGCCGCGCCCGGCCCCTATGTCGCGCAAGCGACGTATGCGATCGAGCCCGACGCCACGGCGGCGAGCTACTTCATCGCCCTTCCAGCCGTGACGGGTCACCGCGCTTCCGTCCGCATCGAAGGCTACGCCGACGGCGGGCTGCAGGGCGACACCGCCTTCGCCAAGGTCGCCGCCGCCTGCGGCGCCACGCTGAAGCCGGCGATCGGCACGCTCGTCACCGAATCCTGGTCGGCCATCCGCGGCGGCGATTTCGATTTCAACGCCTTCTCCGACACGTTCCTGACGCTCGCGACCATCGCGACGCTGGCCGACGGTCCGGTCACGATCCGCGGCATCGCCCATACCCGCAAGCAGGAGACCGACCGCGTGCTCGCGATGGCGACCGAACTCGAGCGTCTAGGCATCAAGGTCGAACCGACCGCCGCCGCGCTCCGCGCCGACGAGACGCTTTCCTCCCTGACCGTCTTCCCGAGCAAGGCCGCGCTCCGTCGCGCCGCCGCCGACGGACCGGTCACGATCCATACCTATGAGGACCATCGCATGGCGATGAGCTTCGGGGTCCTCGGCAGTTTCGATCTCTTCGGCGACGGTCGTCCGTGGATCGCCATCGAGGACCCGGCCTGCACCGGCAAGACCTTCCCGCATTTCTTCAAGGCGCTCGAATCCCTGCGCACTAATTTCATCCGCGTCTCTGTCGATGGCGGCGCCGCTTCCGGCAAGTCGAGCACCAGCCGCCGGCTCGCCCAGCTGCATGGCCTGCTACATGTCGATACTGGCGCGCATTACCGCAGCCTGACGCGCGCCCTGCTGCTGGCCGGCGCCACCGCCGACGATCCCGCCTCGGTGAAAGCTGCGCTGGGCAAGCTGCGCATCGGTTCGCGCATCATCGCCCGCCAAGGCGCCCGCAGTTCCGCCCTCACCCTGGATGGCGCGCTGCCCGACGACGCCGACCTGCGCACGCCGGAGGTCAACGCCGCGGTCTCGAAGATCGCCGCCCTGCCCGCCGTCCGCACCTTCCTCTTGGAATACCAGCGTTCGCAGGTGAAGCTCGCCAGCGACCAAGGCTTCGCCGGCGTCGTCATGGAAGGCCGCGACATTGGTTCGGTCGTGCTGCCTGACGCCGAGATCCGCATCTTCCTCGAAGCCGACGCCGACGCGCGGGCCCAGCGCCGCGCCGCCGAAGGCCAGTCCGACCAGGTCACCCAGCGGGACCACCTCGACGCGACGCGCAAGACCGCCCCGATGATCTGTCCGGCCGGCGCCCACCGCCTGGACAACACGCACAAGTCTCTCGAGGCGGTCGTGGCCGAGATCGGCGAGCTCATCCAGGTCGCCGCCCTGCCCCGATGATCCTCGATTCGAAGAACCTGATCTACAAGGCCGTCTACCACGGCGCGCGATCGTTCATCGAAGTCTTCTCCACGCTCGAGGTCGAAGGCTGGGAGAACGTCCCGACCGGCGCCTGCCTCTTCGCGTCCAACCACCAGAGCATGGTCGACCCGCCCCTCATCGGCTCGAGCCTGCCCCGCGAGATCTCCTTCATCGCCCGACGTTCGCTCTTCGACAATCCGGTCTTCGGGTTCGTCATCCGGGCCTGTCATTCGATTCCGGTCGACCGCGGCGAAGCGGACATCGGCGCGATCCGTTCGGCCTTGGCGGCGCTCAAGGCCGGCGAGGGGCTCCTGATCTTCCCGGAAGGCACCCGCAGCCAGGACGGCATCATCGCCGCGCCCAAGGCCGGCGCCGGTCTGCTCGCGTGCAAGTCCGGCGTTCCGGTCGTCCCGATCCATATCCGCGGCGCGCGCGACGTCCTGCCGCGAGGCGCCCACTTCCCGGTCGGCTCCGCGCGTATCCGCGTCCGTTTCGGGAAAGCGATGCTGCCGGCGGAATACGATCCCGGCGCGGAACACGGCGACCGTTCGATCGAGGCGTCACGCCGTATCCTCGAACGGATCAAATCGCTTCCCGACTGCGACGACCTCGGACTCTGAGCGAGCCGTCGCTCAGGAGATGCGCTGCGGCATCACGACGCAGAGGAAATCGTCCTTGAGGCCGCGGATCACACCCGGGGACATCTCGTCCTTGAATTCGAAATCGATCTCGTCCTCGGTGAGGGCCTTCAGCGGGTCGGTGATGTACTGCGGGTTGAACGCGATGTTCACGTCCGGGCCTTCGTACTTCACGGCGATGGGTTCGTGCGCGTCGCCGCTTTCGGACTTCGCGGAGATCTCGAGGTTCTGGGTCTTCTTCGTCACCGTCATGCGGATCGTGTTGTTGCGATCGTCCGTCATGAGCGCGGCGCGATTGACGCTCTCCAGCAGCTTCTCGCGCTCCAGGCGGACCTTGGAGCCGGCGTCCTTCGGGATGACCTGGCGGTAGTTCGGGTAGTTGCCTTCGACGACCTTGGAGACGAGCTGGATGCGGTCCACGAGGCCTTCCTCGTTCTTCGGGATGTCGATGGTGAAGCCGACCTGGCGTTCGTTATGCGAGACATGGGCTTCGCCGCCGGACTTCAGCAGGCGCATCAGTTCGATGATCGTGCGAGCGGGGAGGATCAGCGCCAAAGTCTTGTCCGTGCCGGCGATCTTACGTTCGCATTTCGCGAGACGACGTCCGTCCGTGGCGACCACGGTGAGCTTGCCTTCGGAGAATTCGAAGAACACGCCGTTGAGGATGTAGCGGTTTTCGTCGGAGGATTGCGCGTAGCTGACTTTCCGGAGCATGTCGCCCAGGTCATCCTGGTTGATCGAGATGGTAGGCTGGCCGGCGAAATTGGAGATCGGCGGGAACTGGTCGGCCGGAAGTCCGGCGATCTGGAACACGGAGCTGCCCGAGGTGATCTTCACGCGGTCCTTGCCGGTGAGTTCCACGATCGTATCGCTGCTCGAAAGCGCTCGGATGATCGGCACGAGTTTCTTGACCGGCAAGGTGATGCGACCGGGCGAGGAGACGGAGGCCTTGATGCGGCAGCAGATGCCCAGGTCGAGGTTGGTCGTGGTCAGGGTCACGGTATCGCCTTCGGCTTCGATCAGCACGTTCTGCAGGATCGGCATCGTGGCGCGGTTGCCGACGACGTTGGTCACGCTGGAGAGGCCGTTGAAAAAGTGATTCCGGTTAACCTTGAACTTCATGATGACCGAAGAATTGAGGACAGGCAGGGGGTGAGGCAACCCCTCATTGCCCACATACCGGGACTCTCTGTATCTGATTACTCTTCATTTATAAATACCAGTAGCATCAGTAGGTGTCGGAATCCCGTGTACAGTTCCACAAGCCACTGATGAGCGGACTCATCGGGGGTCGGCGACACTGTGTGTCCGGGGTGAATAAGTCCTCGGTTGTTCACATGAGCCCAGACCGACCAATCCTTCACGGGCTATTCACACCTTGGACACCGGCTCATCGTCGTCGTCGGGTGCCGGGTCCATCTCGCTCTTTTTGAGCAGGAAGACATGACGGAAGATGCTGAAACTGATGTAGCCGAGGAAGATGGCCGGGAACGAATACTGCGGGTAGCGGAAGACCACGGCGCCGACGATGATGATCAGGATGAACCCGCGCGTCCGGGCCCGGGCGGACCAATCCAGCTTCTTGAAGCTGGGGAAGCGGACATTGCTCACCATCAGGAAGGAGATGATCAGCATCAACGGCAGCAGGCTCCAGGACCAGTCTTTGACCGCCACATCCAAAGGACCCTCGGCTTCCATGATCTTGGACAGGATCAAGACCAGCGACGCGATCATCCCGGCGGCTGCCGGAGAGGGCAGGCCGACGAAATCCCCTCCGGCCACCCTTTTTTCATTCCCCGGGACCAGCGGATTGGTGAGCACGTTGAAGCGCGCCAGACGCACGCCGGCGCAGAGCAGATAGATGAAGGCGAGCAGCCAGGTGATGAGCTGGACGTTTTCCGTGACCTCGGGCTTGATGACCAGGAAGCACGCCATCAGGGCGGGGGCCACGCCGAAGGAGACCGTGTCGGCGATGGAGTCGAATTCCGCCCCGAACAGCGATTCCCGCTTGGTGGCGCGGGCCACCCGGCCGTCGAAAAGGTCGCAGATACAGGCGAAAAGGATGAACCAGACCGCCATGATGTAGTGGTCGGCGCGGCCCTCGGCGCTGAGCGCCGTGAAGCGGGCCTCGATGCAGTTCTTGATGGCCAGGAAGCCACAGAGCATGTTGCCCGCGGTGAAAAGGTTAGGCAGCAGGTAGATGCGCGCGGCCTCTTCCGGCGTCGAATATTGGGGTTTTCCGGGGGGAGTGGTCACGATTAGGACTTAGGGGGTTCGTCGAGGTATTTCCAGAAGCCGCCTTCTTGTTCGATGCGGGCTTCGTCCTCGGGAAAGGGAAGATGCGACCGGAAGGCGAAGTCGGCGTACGTGTGCTTATGCAGGACGTAGTTGGCCATCAGGGAGCCTTCGGTGGCTTCGAAATAGATCCGGAACTCACCGACACGTAGCCGATGGTAGGTGTGCCCGCCGCGGCGCACGGTGCCGAGTTCGGAGCTGCCGCGCAGGAGGTCTTCCGGCGTGAGCGAGGTGAAGGCTTCGACGACTTCCATCTGCTCCAGCGTGGGCAGCTTCGCGAGCTCGCGCATCGCCTGGTCGCTGAAGTTCACTTGATACATCGGTGGCTCCATCCAACGCCGTCCCCGCGGCTACGGCAATCATTCAGTTCGGCCGAGACCACCGCGACACCAGTAAAACCGCCTGTTTTTCGACCAGATCCAACACTTTTTCGAAATCGTCGCTTTCGCCGTAATAGGGATCGGGCAACGCGACGTCCCCGAGGAACAGCTGCAGTCGACCGTGATGTTCAGCCGGGCACCGCCGCCGCAGTTCGCGCAGGTTCAGTTCGTCGGCGGCGAGGATCAGATCGAACCTCTGGAAATCTTCGGCATGCACCTGGCGGGCGCGTAAGGTCGAAAGGTCGTAGCCGCGCGCCTTCGCATGGCGGACCGAGCGCGGGTCCGGAGGGTCTCCGATGTGGTAGTTTTCCGTGCCCGCGGAATCGAACTCGATGGCGAGGCCGGCCAGCCTGGCCTTGTCGCGCAGGACGGCTTCGGCCGTCGGGGACCGACAGATATTTCCCATACAGACAAGCAGCACCCGCCGCGGCTGACCGACCTTGCCCACGGCTCAGACCTTGCCGCCGAAGCTCTGGTGGTCATCCAGATCGAGCACGTCGAACCAGGTGACGATGTCTTCGCGCTTGGCGCCGGCGGGGGTCGAGGACTGGTACTCGCTGAGCTTGGCGCGGCCGGCCGGGGCGCTGGGAGCGCGCTGTTCATGGTAGGCGCTGAAAGCGGCGATTTCCTGGCCGGAGCGGGGCTTCTGGGCGTTGGCCATCAGCCAGGCGAGAAGCTCTCCATCTCCTAAGCCCTTGTCAATCTGTGCCTTAAGTGCATCCGCCTCCACGCCGAGGAACTCCAGGACATTCTTATCCAGCGAGCAACCATAGTTATATTCTCCATTCTTGCCGGCCTTGGTGGCGCGGGCCTTGTCGATCATCCGGGGAAGGATGACCAATCCGCCTAGGCGCACGCGGGGGCTGCGAGGGGGGTGCTGGGTAAGGTCGTAGAGGTCGTGGGCCATAAGGACGCCCAACCTAGCCACCCTCCCCTCTTCCGCAAGAAAACAGGACGGCTTGAGGGTTTGCCAAAATGTCACACCTCCCCTTATCTCTCCTTATGCATCCCATGGCAGCTGAACTCGCCGCCCATCCCCTCACCCGGGACTGTCTGCTGGGCTGTGCCTCGGTCTTTTTGACGGCGGCGGTCCTGGACGGTTTGGCGCCCAAGGACGCTTCCGGAAAACTGCAGGCTGCCGGCCTCTGGCTGCTTCGTGGCGGGTGGGTCCTGCTGACCACCATGCTCGCTTATCAAGGCCTGCGTACGCACGCGCTGCCCATCGCGAGTCCGGCCGAGATGCTGCTCTCGATTGCCTGGGGCCTGTCCGGTTTGGCGCTCTTCCTCGACGTCACGTTCAATCACCGCCTGCCGACCTGGGCGATCGCCGGCACCACCGCCCTCTGTCTCGTGACGGCCGCTTTTCTCGGTGTCGTGGAGCATCCGTTGGACACGACCGGCAAGCCGCTCATCGCGATGCACGTGGGCGCCGCGATCCTCGCCTACTGCGTGCTCGGCGCGCAGTCGCTCAACTCCGCCGCCTACCTCCTGCAGGACCGCGCTTTGGCGCGCCATCAGTTCGGCGGCATCTATGCCCTGCTCCCCGCCCTCGTCCCGCTCGACCGCGTCGGCGCGCAGCTGATGGGCGCCGCGGTCTGGCTCCTCGGGCTCTCGCTGGTGATCGGCGCGACCGACTGGGCCCAACGTGATCTCGCCCTGGTCGCCGCGCCCAAGCTCATCGCGGCGCTGATTACTTGGCTCGCTTGCGGCTGGATCGTGCTGCAGCGCCGCCGGCGCCTCCTTCCGGGCGCCGCCTTCGCCCGCGCATCGTTGCTCGCCGCCATCCCTGCGGTGGTCGCCCTCTATCTTTCGCTCCCCTCGTCCCGATGAGCGAACGCGCCCGCAACCTGGTGGCGCTCAGCGCCACGCATCGCACCGCCGGACTGGACGAGCGCGCCGCGTTCACGGTGCCCGCCGGCGGCGCCGAAGTCTTCTATGCGGCCGCGCGCGAGGCGGGTCTCGCCGAAGCCGTCCTGCTCGCGACGTGCAACCGGCTCGAGGCCTATGCGGTCGGCGACGAGGCCGCCGCCCTGCACGTGCGCAGCGCGCTGCTCAAGGCCACGGGCGCGCCCGCGGCCGTGCTCGACCAGCACCTGCGTCCGGTGCCGGGACTCCAGGCCGTCGAACATCTTTTCTCCGTCGTCTCGGGCCTCGAATCGCAGATGGTCGGCGAGGTCGAGATCGCCGGCCAGGTGAAGGACGCCTACGCCGACGCGCTCGCCCGCGGCATGACCGGTCCGGTGCTCAACCGCGTCTTCCAACGCGCCTTCCAGGCCGGGGCCTGGGCGCGCACCAACACCGGCATCTCGCAGGGCCAGGTGAGCCTGGGCAACGTCGCCGTCGAGCTCGCGATGCGCGTGTTCGGCTCGCTCGCCGAAGCCCGCGTGCTCGTGCTCGGCACCGGCGATGTCGGCCGTCAGGTGGTCCAGGCGCTCGTCTCCCGCGGCGCTTCGCAGGTCTCCGTCGCCTCGCGCACGTTTGAGAACGCGCGCGCCTTGGCCGAGGAGTTTTCCGGTTCGTCCCTCACGCTTGCCGACGCCTTGCGTCAGGCGCACGCGCACGACGTCATCGTCGGCTGCGCGACCGTGGAGCGCGCCCTGCTCGACGCCGTCGCGCTGCGCGAGCTCGCCGGCCGTCGCTCGGGTCGTCCGCTCCTGCTTGTCGACCTCGGCGTGCCGCGTAATTTCGCCTCGGGCGTCCATGGGCTCGACGGCACCTACCTTTGCGACCTGGACGACCTCGCGCGCGTCTCCAACGCGAACCTCAAGGCGCGTCTCGCCGAGGTCGACCGCGCGCGTGTCGCCCTGGCCGAGAAGGCCGCCCGCGCCTGGGGCGCGGCCAACCATCAGACCTCTCCGGAAGCCTAAGCCATGAAACCCACGGTCCTCATCGTCGACGACGAGAAGAACATCCGCGAAGGCCTGCGCGCCGCGCTCGAAGACCGCTATGAGACCTTCGTCGCGAAGGACGCCGCGGAAGCGGCGCGCCTCATGCAGGACGTCCCGCCCGACGCGGTCCTCACGGATCTGCGCATGGCGGGCGAAGACGGCATGGCGGTCATCGACCGCGCGCTCAAGCTGCCCAACCAGCCGGTCTGCATCATGATGACGGCGTACGGCGACGTGGATACGGCCGTGAAGGCGATGAGCCTCGGCGCCTATTGGTTCTTCCAGAAGCCGGTCGACCTCCGCCAGGTGGAGCTCGTCCTCGACCGCGGGCTGAAGGCCCGCACCACCGAGAAGGAAGTCGTCACCCTCAAGGCGCGACTGGACCGCAAGTTCTCCCTCGGCGAGATCGTCGGTTCCTCCGCCGCCCTGCAGCGCTCGATCGAGCAGGTCCGTTCGGTCGCGTCCTCGAACGCGACCATCCTCCTGCTGGGCGAGACCGGCACCGGCAAGGAGCTCTTCGCCCAGATGATCCATCAGGCGAGCCAGCGATCCAAAGGGCCTTTCATGGCGGTGCATTGCGCCGCCATCCCCGCCAACCTGCTCGAGTCGGAATTGTTCGGCCACGAGAAGGGCGCGTTCACCGGCGCGAACGAACGCCGCGTGGGCCGTTTCGAATCGGCCGACGGCGGTACGCTCTTCCTCGATGAGATCGGCGAGATCGACGCGACGACGCAGGTGAAGCTCCTGCGCTTCCTGGAGACGCGCTCCGTCGAGCGCCTGGGCTCGCATCGTCCGATCGCCCTCGACCTTCGCCTCGTCTGCGCCACCAACCGCGACCTCCAGCAGATGGTGAAGGAAGGCAAGTTCCGCGAGGACCTCTACTATCGCCTGTCGGTCGTGCCGCTGCGCCTCCCGCCGCTGCGCGAGCGTCAGGACGACATCCCGCTCCTGCTGTCTCACTACCTCGAACGCTTCGCCAAGGAGAATGCCGTCCCGGCCGCGAAGCTCTCGCCCGAGGCCCTCGCGGTGCTCGTCCGCTATCCGTGGCCGGGCAATATCCGCGAGCTGCGCAACGCCAGCGAGAACCTGGCTGTGCTGCGTTCGGGTAAGACGGTCGCCGCCGCCGATCTCGACCCTCGTTTCTCTCAGCCTGCGGCGACGTCGGTCGCGGTCTCCGCCCTGCCCTCTTCGGGCGGCAACATCCTCGACCGCGAACAGAACGAGAAGCAGCTGCTGAAGCAGGCGCTCGCCGCCGCCGCGGGCAACCGCACGCGTGCCGCGGAGCTGATGGGCATCTCCCGACGCACGCTCCATCGCAAACTCCTGCAATGGCCGGAACTCGATCCTGGTCCCGAGACCGCGTGAGGTTGCTCATGCTCTTCTTTTCCTGCGCTGCCTTGAGCGCGGCTGACTTCGTCGGTTCCGATTTGCTGGCCGGTCCCGTCGCGCGAGGCCTCGACCTTGCCGCAGGCAAGACCGCCGCCGATTTCGGCGGCACACTTCCGGGCAGGCAGGCGTTTGTCGACGGACGCGCCTCGGCGGCGGCGCTCATGATGCGCGACCGTGAGGTCGCGCCGGTGCCTTCCGGCAAGATCGGTGTCGCCGAGTTCCGGATCGCGAGCGCGGTGGTGGTCGTCGCGACCCATGGCTCCATCCGCACGGAGCAGATCACGCTCGAGAACCTCGCGAACATCTTCGCGCGCGATCCGCGTTCGCCGGCCCGGAACTGGAACGACATCGAACCGGCCGCGCGTTCGGAACTCATCACCCCGGCGGTCTGCTCTCCGGCCGGCACGATGGTCCTCGAGATCTTCCAGGGCATCGCCCTCGAGGGGCAGCCTTTCCGTGCGGACGTACGTCTCCGGGTCGAACCCGATCTGGCGGCCGACCTCCTGGCTTCCCGCGCCGGCACGGTCGTCCTCATCCCCCGTCCGCCCGTCTCCCGGGGTAAGGTCCTCCAGGTCGCGGATGGCCGCCCTGGTCGGTCTTCCACCGCCTACGGCCCTGACGAGAACAACGTCCATAACGGCGACTACCCCCTCCAGGTCCCGCTCATCCTTTATGTGAGGCAGGATAGGCTAACCCAGCTGGCCCCTGCCCTTCGTTGGCTTTTTTCGGATGAAGCCGCCGTCCTGCTGGAAAAGCAGGGCCTCACCCCGGCTCCTAAGGCGGTCCGGACGAGGTTCCTCCAAAGGCTTGACACTCGCTAGGGCGTTTGGTCTGCTTCCCATCCAACGCGCGCGTAGCTCAATGGTAGAGTACCACCTTGCCAAGGTGGCTGTTGCTGGTTCAAGTCCAGTCGCGCGCTCCACTTTAAAATGGAGCCAAAACCCGCCGAAACCCGGCGGGTTTTTCATTTCGGGACCTAGGCCGACGCCGGCAGGGTCACTGTGATGCGCAAGCCCTTCGGCCGGACGGGTTCCGCGGAAGCGGAGCCCCCATGCAGTTCGGCGACCTGGCGGACGATGCTCAGCCCCAGGCCGCTGCCCCCGGCCCGGCGGGATTTGTCGGTCCGGTAAAATCGGTCGAACAGGCGCGGCAGGTCGGCCGGGGTGACCCCTGCCCCGTCGTCTTCCACCGAGAGCTCCACGCCGCTGAGCGTATCGCGGGTCGAGACGACCAGTCGGCTCATGCCGGCGGCATGGGCCAAGGCGTTGTCGATCAGGTTCTGGACCAGGCGCCGGGCCTGGACCGGATCGGCGGCGCCGCCATCGGCGGCTTCCAGCTTCAGTTCCAGCTTCACCCCGGCCGCCTTGCAGCGGGCGGCGAATTCTTCGGCGACCTCGCGGGCGGCGACATGCAGCGCGCCTGCTTCACGCCGGACATCCTGGGCGGACTCGAGGCTCGCGAGCGCCAGCAGGCCTTCGACGAGTCCCTGCAGCCGACCGACCGAGCCCACGATCTTCTGCGTGAAGCGCGCGCGGTCTTCGGGCGACATCGTCGCCTGGTCTTCGGCCAAGGTCTCGGCGTAGCCGCGCAGGATCGTCACCGGTGTGCGGAGATCATGCGAGACGTTCGTCACGAAGTCGCGCTCCATGGCCTGGAGGCGCTTCAGCGCCGTCACATCCGCGAGCACGAAGATCGCGGCCCCGTCGCCGAACGCTTCCGGATCCGTGCGCGCGCCCGCTGCTTGGATCCAGACGTCGGACAGCGGCGCGCGGTTCAGGAGGATCATGGAGCGGGCGCCGCCTTCGGCGCGGACGCGCCGGACGAGCTCGATGAAGTCGGCGCTGCGCACGAGCGGCACGATCGAGCCGCCGCCATCCCCTTCCGAAAGCCCGAAGAGCGCGGCCGCCGCCGGGTTGGCGAGACGCAGGCGATCCTGGGCGTCGACGACGAGCACGGCGTCGGTCAGCGGCGCCAGCAGCGCCTCGATGCGCCGCGCCGCCGCGGCGCGGATTTCGCCTTCGTTCGCGGCGCGGCGTTCGATGGCGACGAAGAGTTCTTCCAGGCGCAGCTTGCGCACGAGCCAGCCTTGCGGGCGCGGCGCGCCGCCGTCCGCGAGCAGCGCGCGGCGCGCCCAGCGCACATGCCCGGCGATCTCGGCGAAGCACCACACGGCGGCGACGACGAGCGCGAGCAGGAGCAACCAGGGGAGCCAGGACATCTGCGGAGGATGCTGTCCGGCCGGGCCGGACGCGCGAGCGCAAAGCGGTTCAGCCGTTCACGCGGTAACCCACGCCGCGCACCGTATCGATCACGTCGCCGGCCGGGCCGAGCTTCTCGCGCAGCCGGCGGACATGCGTGTCGACCGTGCGGGTCTCGAGGTCGGGCGAATAGTTCCAGACGTCGGCGAGCAGCTCCTCGCGCGACTGCACCCTGCCCTTCCGCTCGAGGAGCAGACGCAGCAGCTTGAATTCGGTGGCCGTGAGTTCGACGATCTTGCCGGCGGCGGTCACCTCGTGGCGTTCGATGTCGAGCATCAGCGCGCCGGCGGCGAGACGCGTGGAAGGTTTGGCGGCCGCGGACTTCGCGCGGCGCAGCAGGGCCTGGGCGCGGAGCATCAGCTCGCGCGTGTCGAACGGCTTCGTCACGTAGTCGTCGGCGCCGGACTCGAGGCCCTTCACCTTGTCGACCGTCTCGCCCTTCGCCGTGAGGAAGATCACCGGCGTATCCTGCAGGAGCGCGTCGGCGCGGACCATGCGGAGGAGCTGCACGCCCGTGAGTTCGGGCATCATCACGTCGAGGATGATCAGGTCCGGGCGGAAGTCGCGGGCCAGGCCGATGGCGCGGAGCGGGTCGTTCAGGGTGCGGATGGCGTAGCCGGCCTGCTTGAACTTATAGTCCAACAGCTCCGTCACGTCGGACTCGTCGTCGACGATCAGGATACGCTTGAGATGTTCGGCGTCCATAAGTGCGCCCTTACTTAAAGAGCCAGCCGAACGAAGCGCCAGAGTTACGTGACAATCATGGCGGACAGGTGACGTCACCTATTTTGTTACATAAATAATTCATTATCAATACTTTATGAAAGTAAGAAACACGACCGTCACACGGCGCGGCCGCAATCTTTACATAAGGGTGTTCCACGTGGAACACCACACTCCCCTGCCCCCCTCCGTTGGGATTACTTCGCCCGGAAAAGGACCATGAGGAGCGAGATGTCTGCGGGGTTTACCCCGCTGATGCGGCTAGCTTGGCCTAGCGTCTTGGGCTGAATCGCATGGAGCTTCTGACGGGCTTCGATGCGCAGGCCGTAGGCTTTTAAGAAATCAAAGCCTTCAGGCACCTTAAAGGAGTCCAGGTCGTGCAGCTTACGGGCGTTGCGCGTTTCCCGTTCCAGATAGCCGCGGTATTTGACCCGGTACATGACTTCGGCCTGAACTTCCGGGGCTTCGGCCAGGAATGTCGGCGGCAGATCCTTGGGCGTCGAATCCCAGTTACGGCGAATCACATCGCCGGCAATGCCGCCCGGGATGGCCAGTTTTTCAAGATATTCGATCCAATGGGTCACTTTTTCGGCTTTGGCCTGAATGCGACTCAGGCGATCGGCAGGAACCAGTCCGAATTCGGAGATTTTGTCCTTCAGGCGGAGTTCAGCGCTGCCGTGATTGAATAATAGGCGGAATTCGGCCCGGCTCGTGAACATGCGGTAGGGTTCTTGGGTGCCTTTGGTCACCAAGTCATCAATCAGGACCCCGATATAGGCTTCGTCGCGCCCGAGGACCATGGGAGTCTGGCCTTTGACCTTACAAGCCGCATTGACCCCGGCTACCAGGCCTTGGGCGGCGGCTTCCTCGTATCCGGAGGTCCCGTTGATCTGGCCGGCAAAGAACAGGCCTTCGACCTTTTTGGACTCCAGCGTAGGGTAGAGCTGGGTGGGAGGGGCGAAATCGTACTCTACGGCATAGGCCGGGCGCAGCATCACGGCTTTTTCAAGCCCTGGGACGGAGGCCAGCATCTGGAGCTGGACGGTAAAGGGCAGGGAGGTCGAAAGGCCGTTGATATACCATTCGTCGGTATTGCGGCCTTCGGGCTCGAGGTAGAGCTTATGGGTGTCCTTATCCGAGAACTTCACGAACTTGTCCTCGATGGAAGGGCAGTAGCGCGGACCGACCCCGGTGATCTCGCCTCCATAGAGCGGGGAGAGGTGGAGATTCTCCTGGACGATCTTACCCGTGGCGCAGGTCGCCTCGGTCATCCAGCAGGATACCTGCTCGCTGCCAGGGGTCCATCCCGGGAGGCGTTCGCCTGCTTGTTCCACGTGGAACAAGTCGGTCTGCTGACGGGTGTCATGGAAGGCGAACAGGGTGGGGGAGGCGTCGCCCGGCTGCTCCTCACACTTACTGAAATCGATGGACCGTCCAAGGATGCGCGGCGGGGTGCCGGTCTTGAGTCTTTGGAGTTCAATGCCAGCCTCTAAGAAACTGGCTGACAATGACTTAGCACTAAAATCGCCAAGGCGACCCCCCTCGGTTTTGTTGGCCCCGATGTGCATCAGGCCGCGCAAGAAAGTGCCGGTGGTGACCACTACGGTTTGGGCGTGGAAGTCGAGATCGAGATTGGTCTGCACCCCGACCACGGCACCGCCCTTGAAGATCAGTCCGGTGACCTGGGCCTGGAAGATGGTCAGGCCGTCCTGCAGTTCGCAGAGGTGCTTCATCCGGAACTGATAGGCCTTCTTATCACACTGGGCGCGGGGGGCCTGGACGGCGGGTCCCTTGGAAGAGTTGAGGAGGCGGAACTGGATCCCGGTGACGTCGGCGGTCAGGCCCATCTCGCCCCCGAGGGCGTCGATCTCCCGGACGATGTGTCCCTTGGCCTGGCCCCCGATGGCGGGGTTGCAGCTCATCTGGGCGATGGTGTCGACGTTGCCGGTCAGGAGCAGGACTTCCACCCCCATGCGGGCGGCGGCCAGGGCGGCTTCCACGCCGGCATGGCCGGCCCCGCAGACGATGACGTCATAGGGGCGGTCGGGCCCGAGGCGGATTTGTTTGTGAGGTCGCATAGGCGCTCCCTCACCGGAGGGAATCACTTACCTATGCAGAAGGAAGCAAAGAGCTTGTCCAGCATACGCTCATTATCGATGCGACCGACGATCTCCCCCAGGGCGTCCAGGGCGACCCGGCCTTGGGCGGCCGCGAGCTCGGTCTGGATGGGGGCCTTGAGGTGGCCGGCGGCTTCCGCCAGGGCGGTGGCCGCCCGGGCCAGGGCTTCCGCGTGACGGACGCTGACCACGAGATCTTCGGCGCCCGGGGCGATCTCCTGGGCGACCAGGAACTCGCCGAGCTTGGCGCGTAACGCGTCGGCGTCGCGGCCGTCCAAGAGGCAGGCGGAAAGCTTGGCGATCCCGGGCAGGAAATTTTTCTGCGCCGGGTGCGCCGGCAGGTCGGACTTGTTCGCGACGACGAGCGTGCGCGCGGGGTCGAGCAGCGCGACGAGTTCGGCGGGCAGGGCAGGGGGCTCGGCGGAGGCGTCGACGACGAGGAGCAGGAGGTGGGCGCCGCGCGCCTGCTCGAGCGAGCGCGTCATGCCGAGGTTCTCGAGCGCGGAGCCGCCGTCGCGCAGTCCGGCGGTGTCGATCGCGGTGACGGCGAGCGGCAGGCCCGCGACGGGCGCCTCGAGGTAGTCGCGCGTCGTGCCGGCCTCGGGACTCACGATCGCGCGGTCCGCGCCCGCGAGCGCGTTGAGGAGGCTCGACTTGCCGGCGTTGGGCGCGCCGACGACGGCGACGCGCAGGCCCGCGCGCAGGGCGCCGTCATGCTTCGCCGTGCGGGCGTATCCGGAAAGTTCTGACGCGATTTCGAGCAAGCGGGCCGCCGGGCCGCGCGGGTCCTCGGGCGGCAGGTCTTCCTCGGGGAAGTCGATGTGCGCCTCGAGCTCGGCGAGGATCTGGAGCGTGCGGTCCGTCCAGCGGGCGACCTGCCGGCCGAGCTCGCCGGCGAGCATGCGGCGCGCGGACGCGAGCGCGCGCTCGGAGCTCGCGTGGATCAGGTCGGCGACGGCCTCGGCCTGCGTGAGGTCGATGCGGCCGGCGAGGTAGGAGCGACGCGTGAACTCGCCGGGCTCGGCGAGACGGCCGCCGCGCGCGAGGCAGTCCTCGGTGATCCGGCGCACGAGCAGCGGGTTGCCGTGGCAGGTGATCTCGAGCGAGTCGTTGCCGGTGAAGGAGCGGCCGGCGTGCCAGAGCACGACCACGACCTGGTCGACGGCTTCGCCGGCCTGGTTGCGCCAGATGCCGAGCGTCGAGCTCTTCTCGGCGAGCGGGGTCTTCCGGCGGAGCGCGGCGTGCGCGATGGCGCCCGCGAGCGGTCCGTCGACACGCACGACCGCCAGGGCCGAACGGCCGGCAGGTGTCGCGGCGGCGACGATGGTCTCGGAGGCGGACATAAGGAGGCGGAAGCCGAGGTCATCCCAAGGGGCGAGGGGAGGGGAGGCAAGCGGTGTCATACGTCCGCAAAAAGGCTGGAAGGGAAGGGCGGGCCTGCCAAAGTCCGCCCGAGACACTCCCGTGGAAAACCATCGCTTCCTTCTTCCTGAATCGGCCCGTCAGATCGCGGCGGCCCATGGCACCCCGTGCTATGTCTACGACCAGGCGACCCTCGAGGCCCAGGCCGACGCCATGCTGGCCTTCCCGAACGCCTACGGTCTGACGGTCCGTTTCGCCATGAAGGCCTGCCCGAACGCCTCGGTCCTGAAGGTCTTCGCCAACAAAGGCCTGCATTTCGACGCCAGCTCCGGTTGGGAAGTCCGCCGCGCCATGCTCGCCGGAGTCCCGGCCGACCGCATCTCGCTTTCCTCCCAGGAACTCCCGGAAGATTTCCCCTCTCTCCTTAATAAGGGTGTGCACGTGAACGCCTGCTCCCTCCTCCAGCTCGAGCGGATCGGCAAGGCCCTCCCCGGACACGAGGTCGGCCTCCGCTTCAATCCCGGCCGCGGATCGGGCGGCACCGGCAAGACCAACGTCGGCGGCCCGGACTCCTCTTTCGGCATCTGGCATGAGTGGGCCGACCAGGCCCAGGCCATCGTGAAGCAGTACGGCCTGAAGGTCGTCCGTATCCATACTCACATCGGCTCCGGCAGCGACCCCGTCGTCTGGCAGGAAGTCTCCGCGGCCAGCCTCGCGCTCGTCAGCCGTTTCCCGACCGTGCAGACCCTCAACCTCGGCGGCGGCTACAAGGTCGCGCGCGTCGCGTCGGAGAAGGGTACGGACCCGCAGGTCGTCGGCGCTCCGGTCAAGGTCGCCTTCGAGAAGTTCGCCGCCGCCGACGGCCGCAAGCTGCGCCTCGAGATCGAGCCGGGCACGTTCCTCGTCGCCAACGCCGGCGCGGTGCTCTCGCGCGTGCAGGACATCGTCTCCACCGGCGCGCGTGAATTCATCAAGCTCGATTCCGGCATGACCGAGATCCTGCGTCCCTCGCTCTACGGCTCCCAGCATCCGGTGCACCTCTATCCGGCCAAGGCCACCGGCGCGACCCGCGCGTACGTGATCGTCGGCCACTGCTGCGAATCCGGCGACCTGATCAGCTGCGCTCCCGGCGAACCCGAGACGCTCGCCGCGCGCACGTTGCCCGAAGCCGCCGCCGGCGACCTCTGCGTCATCGGCGGAGCCGGCGCCTATTGCGCTGGCATGAGCACGAAGAACTACAACTCCTTCCCCGAGGCGCCGGAAGTCCTCCTGCGTCGCGACGGCGCCTTCTCGCTGATCCGCCGCCGCCAGTCGCTCGAGCAGATCCTGCAGAACGAGCAGCCGGCCGAAGGTCTCTGATCGTGCCGCTCCTTTCGCCAGCGCTGGGCGCCACGGTGCCCGACTCGCCGCACGCGACCGTCGTCTGCCTGCCGACGCTCGCCGACGTCGAGAGCTACGAGCGCAAGGAGACGCGCGTCTGGCAGCTCCTGCGCGCCGGTTATCCGCGCTTCGTCCGCAACGCGCTCGTCACCCGCGCCGCCGAGGAAGCCGCGCGCCGGCTCGGCCGCTCGGGCGAACTCTTCCCGCTCGTCTCCGAGGCGAGCGCGCGCCGGCTCGCCGAACACGTCGGTGTCACCCTCACGTCCGTCGACCGCGTCGGCGACTGGTGTCTCGTGACGACGCCTTCCGGCGACGCCGCGTTGCGGCTCGCCAAGATGGTCCAGCACACGGGCGCGCTCATCTCTTCGCGCCAGGCCGAAGCCTGGCTTGCCGGCGCCGCGCCGGCCGACGGGGCCGCCGCGCTCGCCACGATCCGCGCGGCGTTGTCGCCTCTGCTCGCCGGCGTGGCCGCCGCCGACATCCTCGTCGCCACCTCGGGCATGAACGCCGTCGACGCGGCCATCGCCGCCGTCGACGCCGTGCAACGTCCGCGCGGCCGCTCCGCCTGGATCCAGCTCGGCTGGCTCTACGTCGACTCGACGCGCCTCTTCGAGAAGGCGCGCGACGCCCGGCATCACTTTGTCGCCGACGTCCGCGATCTCGCCGCGGTCGAGAAGCTGCTCGCCGCGGGCGATGTCGCCGGCGTGTTCACGGAGGTCCCGAACAATCCGCAGCTCGAGGCGGCGGATATCCCGGCGCTCCGTGCCCTCTGCGACCAACATGGCGCGAAGCTTCTCCTCGACCCGAGCAGCGTCGGCCTCGCCACCGTCGACGTCCTGCCGTTCGCCGATCTCGTGGTCTCGAGCCTGACGAAATACGCCGGCTCCGAAGGCGACGTCATGGCCGGCGTGCTGGCCGCCCGCCCCGCGTCGCCCGACTCCGCCGAACTGCTGGCCGTCGCCCGCCGCCGTCTCGAACCTTTGCATGCGCTCGACCTCGTCGCGCTGGCGACGCAGATCGGCCGCATGTCCGAAGTCACCCGCCGTCTTTCCGCGAACGCGGCGGAGATCGCCCGCCGGCTCGCCGCGCATCCGTCCGTCGCCCGCGTGCGTACGGCCGACCAAGGCCCGACGGCCGCCGCCTATCGTCGGCTGCTTCGACCGGGCGCCGGCGCCGGCTCGCTCATCACGTTGGAACTCCGCGGCGACATGCGTCGGGTGTACGATCGCCTCGCGGTCGCGAAAGGCCCGAGCTTCGGGCTGCGTTACACCTTGGCCGCGCCGTTCCTCTGGCTCGCGCATTTCGAGGAAGTCACGAGCGAGGAGGGCAGGGCGCACATCCGCGCCGCCGGCCTCGACCCCGATCTCCTGCGTATCTCCGTCGGACTGGAGCCGGTCGACGAGATCTGGAACGCCTTCGAGGTCGCCCTTGCCAAATAAAAGACCCGCCTCGCGGCGGGTCCGTGATCCTCAGTTCGAGGACTTGGTCGGGCTCGACGGTTCGTCGTCATCCCCGTCTTCGTCGTCATCCGCCTTGGCGACGGTCTTCTTGACCGAACCCTTCTTGGCCGTCCGGGCCTTGAGCATGCGCTCGCGGAAAGCGGCGCGCTCTTTCTCCTGCAAGGCGGGCGCGCCTTCGTCGACCTTGGCCAGGGCCGCGTCGAAGGCCTTCCGGTACGCCGCTTCGGAGTCGGTCGAGCGTTTGCGCGCCGCCTTGTATTCGGCGTAGGCCTTGTTGGTCATCGCCCGGTCGGCTTTGGCCTGCTGTTCGGCGGTCATGACTTCCGGCAGGTCGTTCGCCGCCTTGCGGGCGGCGACGAGCCGGGCGTGATCCGGGTCGACGGCATGGCCTTCCTCCTTGGCAGGGGCGGCGGCGAGCTGGGCGTGGAGACCGACGGCGAGAAGCGCGGCGGCCAGGGTGGATTTGATGGTTATCATGGTGTTGGGTGGGAACGGGCTTGAAGGAAGGGTGTCGGAGAAGGACAATTCAAGTCCCTCGCCCTGAGGTTCACCCCATGAGTTCAACCCCTCGCTTCCTTCTGGGAGTCCTTCTGCTGTTCCCGCTCGCCTTGCTGGCGCAGAAGAAGAACCGCAGCAACCAGCCGCTCGAGATGTCCCCGCTGCCGCAGGTGGCGGCGATGCCCGACGCTTTCCCCCAGGTGGTGGGCACGCAGGCCTTCGGTCCGGCGTATAAGTTCACCAAGGACGACGCCGTGCTGGAGGCCGCGAAGGGCATCAGCGAGATGGGCTCGCGCATCCTCAAGATCAACGCGGTCTCCGGCCAGCAGCTCACCCCGTACGTCGCGCTGCCGTTCACGCATTACGTGCTCTGGTACCGTTCCTCCAACGAGTGGACGAAGGGTTTCACGCCGGAGCTCAAGCGCCGCGAATACAACGCCGTCTATCTCTTCACCAAGGACCTGCTCACGCGCTACGACACGGCCGGCAAGACCTTCTTCCTCGGACATTGGGAAGGCGACTGGTATCTCCTGCCCGACAAGGACGTGAAGAAGGACGCCTCGCCGGAACTCGTCGCGGCGATGATCGAGTGGCTGGCCATCCGCCAGAAGGCCGTCGACGACGCCCGCTCCGAGGTGCCCTACGCGAAATGCCGCGTCTACACCTACGCCGAGGTCAACCGCGTCCGCGACGCGATGAAGGACGGCCGCAAGCGCCTGGTGAACGCCGTGCTGCCCAAGGTGAACGTCGATTTCGTCTCCTACTCCGCCTATGACTGCCAGCTGCTCCCCGCGGAAGAGGTCCGCGCGACGCTGGATTACGTCAACGCGCAGCTCGTCGCCAAGCCGGGCCTGCCCGCGAAGCGCGTGTTCATCGGCGAGTTCGGGCTGTCCTGGAAGGTCTGCGGCGCCGACGGCGCGAAGCACGAGCAGCGCAACCGCGAGATCCTCGCGAAGTTCCTCACCTGGAAGCCGGTGATGGCCTTGTTCTGGCAATACTATAACAACGAGGTCGTCGACGGCGAGCAGGTCGGCTTCTGGCTGGTCGACAACAAGAACAAGAAGACGCCCCTGCATGCGACGCTGACCGAGCTCTTCGCCGCCCAGGAAGAGGCCGCCCGCGAGCTGCGCGGCCGGACGCGGCGTCTGCCCGGCTACGAGGACATCGCGACCTTCAGCGAGAACTGGCTCAACGCCCGCGCGGCGCGCTGAGCGACTCCGCGCTTGAGCCGGGCCGAGACCTGACGAGATTCCACCCATGCGCAACAAGCTGCTCATCGAGGCCGTCGGGACGTTTTTCCTGTGCCTCGCCGCCGCGGTCGCGACCAGCCCGCTTTCGGTCGCGGCCTTGCTCTGCGCGCTGATCTACATGGGCGCGCCGGTCTCGCTCGCCCACTACAACCCGGCCGTCTCGCTGGCCTTCCGCCTGCGTGGCCGCTCCGGCACGCGCGCGCTGTGGTCCTACGTCGGCGTCCAGCTGGCGGCCGCCTTGCTCGCCACGTTGGTGGCCGGCTTCCTGCTGGGACACGATTCGGAGCACGCCAAGGGAGTCGTCGACGCCCTGGGCGAATCGGCCTTCGCCGGTTTCGGCGTGACCGCGGTGGTCGAGCTGCTCGGCACGTTCGTCCTGGCCTTCGTGATCCTGATGGTCGGCACCTCCCGCCTCACGGCCGGCAATAGCTACTTCGGCCTGGCCATCGCCGCGGTCGTGCTCGGCGTCTCCGGCACCTTCGGCGAGTTCAATCCGACCATGAACCCGGCCGTCTCGCTCGCTTCTTCGCTGCTCGGTGTCAGCTCCGCGCTCTTCGACGGCCTGTTCGGCACCAAGGCCTTCGTCACGGAATCCCTGTTCCTGGCCAAGATCGCGCCGCGCCTGCTGGCGGAGATCGCGGTCCAGCTGGCCGGCGCGTCCTTGGCGGCCTGGTTCTTCCGCAAGCTGTTCCCGGAAGATCGCTGAATTCCGGAGCGAGGGCTTGAATCGGGTCGGGCAGGACCCAAGGTGTCCGCATGAATCCGCTCTTCACCGCCCATAAGCACTACGGCTCCCTGCTCCTCGTCCTTGTCCTGGCCGTCATCATCGTCGCCTTGGTCAAGGGTCCGAAGCCGGTCTTCCAGCGCATCGTCGCCGTGCTTGTGGACATCAACCTCGTGGTCGGCCTCATCGCCGTCTTCCAGGCCGATGCCCGCAACGTCTCCTGGTTCCACCCGATCTTCGCGCTCGGCGCGGTCGGCCTCCTGCATGCCGGCGCCAAGAGCGAGGACAAGGCCAAGGTCGTCCGTTGCTTCTCGATCGCGCTGGTCCTCCTCGTCGCCGCCTGGTCGGTCAACGCCTCCTGGGGCCCGGACTTCTTCAAGAGCACCTGGCTGATCAAGTCGGCTCCGGCGGTCATCGCCAAGTAAGCCGGCAAGGCACGGTCAGGTCACGACGGCCCGGACATCGTCCGGGCCGTTTGACTTCCCATTGACCCGAGGCTCGTTGGGGCGACACTCACGGGACTCGTCCGATGTATCGCCTCGCCCTCAACATGCTCTTCGGAGACCGCGCCAAGCTCGCGATGCTCCTGTGCGGCCTGGCGTTCTCGGCGCTCCTGATGGCCCAGCAGAGCTCGGTCTTCTTCGGGATCATGAGCTGGACCTACACGCCGATGGTCAACATCCGCGCGCAGGTCTGGGTCAGCGACCCGATGGTCGAGCAGGTCAACGACGCCAAGCCGCTCCGCGACACCGACCTCGGCCGCGTGCGCTCTGTCGACGGCGTGGCCTGGGCCGCGCCGCTGCACACCTCCTTCGTCCAGGCGCGCATGCAGGACGGCAACTTCAAGCTGATCACGCTCGTCGGCATCGACGCCGACACGTTCGCCGGGGCCCCGGCCGTCCTCACGCAAGGGCGCATCGAGGACCTTCGCCTGCCGGACACGGTCATCGTCGACGAATGGGGCGCCTCGCTGATGGGCCGGATGGGCGTCGGGCCCGACGGCAAGCCGCGCTCCACGCCGCTGAAGGTCGGCGACACGTTTGAGATCAACGATATCCAGGCTCGCATCGTCGGCATCTGCAAGGTGCGCCGTGCGTTCACCGGCGGCCCGTTCGTCTACACGACCTACGACCGGGCCAAGGGCTACACCCTCGGCGCGCGCCGCACGCTGAGCTTCATGCTCGTGGAGCCGCAGAAAGGCGTGACGCCCGCCGAGCTGTGCGGACGCATCGAGCGCGACACCGGCCTCAAGGCCTGGACGTCCGACACGGTGATCTGGAGCTGGGGCGAGCGCAGCCTCGCCCGTAACACCTTCTGGTGGTTTTGGACCAACACCGGCATCCCGTTCTCCTTCGGTACGGCGGTCCTGCTCGGCCTCTTCGTCGGCATCGCGATCTCGGGCCAGACGTTCTACTCCTTCGTGCTCGAGAACCTGAAATACTTCGCGGCCATCAAGGCGATGGGCGCGGGCATGGGCGTCATCGCCCGCATGCTCTTCGTCCAGGCCTTCACCGCCGGCCTCATCGGCTTCGGCCTCGGCGCCGGCATGGCGCAGGCCATCGGCCGCGTGATGATCGAGAAGGGCATGCCGCCGTTCGTGATGTTCCCGCAGATCCTCTGGGCGACGTTCGCCCTCGTGCTGGGTATCAGCTTCGTCTCCGCCGTCATCGGCATCATCAAGGTGTCGCGCGTCGACGCCGCCTCCGTCTTCCGCGGATGAGCCACCTCGCCCACACCGTCGCCGTCCGCGCCTCCGGCGTCGACATGTTCTTCGGCACGCCGGAGAACCGGGTCGTCGCCCTCAAGCAGGCCGATTTCGAGGCCCGCCGCGGCGAGCTGATCATGCTCGTCGGCCCCTCGGGCTGCGGCAAGACCACGCTGCTCTCCGTCATCGCGGGCACGCTCACGCCGCAGGCGGGCACGGTCGAGGTCTTCGGTCAGCGGCTCGACGGCCTCGGCCAGGAGGAGCTCACGACCTTCCGTCGTAAGAACCTCGGCTTCGTCTTCCAGTCCTTCAACCTCATCCCCACGCTCACCGTCGTCGAGAACGTGATGGTGCCGCTCCTGATCCAGGGTCGTCCGTACGACGAGGCCCATGCGCGTTCCCTCGCGATCATCGAGAAGGTCGGCCTCAAGGGCCGCGAGGAAGGCCGCCCCAACGCGCTCTCCGGCGGCCAGCAGCAGCGCGTCGCGATCGCCCGCGCGCTGGTCCACGAGCCGCCGCTCCTGATCTGCGACGAGCCCACCTCGGCCCTCGATAAGGATACCGGCGCCCAGATCATGCAGATGGTCCGTGACCTTTCCCGTTCGCCCGAGCGCTGCGTGGTCGTCGTGACGCACGACCACCGCATCTTCCGTTTCGCCGACCGCATCGCGGAGATGGAAGACGGCCGCATCAGCCGCGTGGTCGACGACCCTAAGCTCCTCGACACGACCCATCTCTGATTCCCCTTATGTTCAAGAAACGCATCCTGCTCTTCGCCCTCGCCCTCGCCGGCGCCGGCGCCGCCCTGCAGCTCACCCGCGGCACGGCCAACGAGGCGCCGATCAAGCCCCCGCCCTATGAGCCCGCCACGCGCGACAAGGACGGCCTCATCGCCGCCGCCGGCCTCATCGAGGCCGCCGCCGAGAACACCCTCCTGGGTTCGCCCACCTCCGGCACCGTGGCCAAGGTCCACGTGAAGGTCTGGGACAAGGTGAAGGCCGGCGATCCGGTCCTCACGCTCGACGACCGCGACCTGCGCGCCCAGCACGCGGTGCTGAAAGCCGGGGTCTCCGCCGCCGAAGCCACCGCCGAGCGCGCCGAGGACGCCGCCCGACGCTGGACCGGCATCAAGGACAGCGGCGCGGTCTCCGCGGCCGAGCTGCTCTCCTACCAGATGGCCGCCAAGGAGGCCAAGGCGAAGCTCGCGCTGGCCAAGGCGCAGCTCGACCAGACCGCGGTGCTCCTCGACCGTCTCGTGCTGCGTTCGCCGATCGACGCTACCGTTCTTCAGGTCGGTGTCCGGGTCGGTGAATTCGTGGCCGCCGGCGCCAAGGCCCCGGTCGTCCTCGGCGACATCGGTACCCTGCAGATCCGTTGCGATGTCGACGAGCAGCTGGCCACGCGCATGCGCGACGGCCTGCCCGCGAAGGGCTACCTGAAAGGCGAGAGTTCCCTCGCCGGCGGCAAGGACCGCTCCATCGCCCTCAAGTTCGTCCGCATCGAGCCCTTCGTCATTCCGAAGACCTCCCTCACCGGCGCCAGCGTCGAACGCGTCGACACCCGCGTGCTCCAGGTCATCTATCGGTTCGATCGCCCCGTCGGCCGCGCGCTCTTCGTCGGCCAGCAGATGGACGTCTATATCGACGCCTCCCAAGATGCTCCGGGTAAATAAGACGTTCCTCCTCGCGGCGCTCGTCCTCGCGGGCTGCGCCCACGATCCGTCGGCGAAGCCGAAGGGTCCCGCCACGCCGGCTGCCTTCTCGCAGTCCGGCGTCGTCGCCGACGCGAAGTGGGCCGAGGCTTTCGGCGACCCCGCCTTGCTCGAGCTCATCGCCCAGGCGCGCAAGAACAGCCCCGATCTCGTGATCGCCCGCGCGCGCCAGCGCGAGGCCGTCGCCCTGCTTCTCGCCGCCAACGCCGGCGACCAGCCCGCCGTCTCCGTCGGCGCCGGCCTGGAATCCTCGCGTATCTCGCTCGAGACCGGCCGCGTGCCGCTGGGCGTCGGTATCCCCCGTCGCACCGATGTCGGCGCCGTCGGCGTGAAGGCTTCCTGGGAACTCGATGTCTGGGGCCGCGAGGCCGCGAAGACCAAGGCCGCGGAGTCCGACTCGCGCGTGGCCCAGTTCACCGCCGAGCAGGCCGACCTCGCGCTCGCCGCCGAAGTCGCGCGCCTGTGGTTCGCCGTCCGCGGCGCCCGCGAGCAGCTCGCCTTCCTCGAGACCGAGTTCGCCACCCGTTACCGCGAGATGGAGATCGTCGAGAAGACCGTCGGCGCGGGCTTGCTCGATTCCGACCCGCTTTCTTCCGCGCGCCTCGCCGCCGCGCAGGCCAAGGTCGACGAAGGCCTCGGCCGCCGCCGCCTCGCCGCCGCCGAGAACGCGCTGCGTGCGCTCATCGGCTCCGCTCCTGGCGAGAAACTTCCCGAGGCGAAAGGTTCCGTCGCGATGCCCGCCTTCGGCGCGGGCGTGCCCTCGGAGCTCTTGCTCCGTCGGCCCGACCTCGCCGCCGCCGCCGCGCGGCTCGACGCCGCGTTCTCGCGCGAAGGCGCCGCCATCGCCGACTTCTATCCTTCCGTCACGCTCAACGGCCAGGCCGGCTGGCAGGCCGACCCCGCTTCCCGCGTCGGCCGCGGCTCGTCGAGCTTCTGGTCGCTGACGCCTTCCATCGACCTGCCCGTGTTCGATGCCGGCCTGCGCAAGGCCAACCTCGAGGTCGCCCGCGCGCGCATCGACGGCTCCGGCGCCGAATGGACGAAGGCCGTGCTCGGCGCTTTCCGCGAAGTCGAGGATGCGCTCGCCGATCTCCGCGAGCTCGCCTTGCAGGAAGAGCTCACCGGCCGCGTCCTCCAGGCCGTGCGCGCCCGGCTCGCCAACGCCGAAGCCCGCCGCCAGGCCGGCCTCGCGAACGAGAACGAAGTCACTTCCGCGAGCCGCGACGAAGCCATGGCCGCGCGCACGTTGTCGATGGTCGTCTGGGAACGCCGGCAGGTCGCGGTCCGGCTTGCGGCGGCCACCGGCGGCGGTTGGTCCGTGAAGTGATCCCGGCAAAGAAGAAGGGCGTCCTTGCGGACGCCCTTCCTGTTTCCGTCAAGGCGTTCAGGCCTTGATCTGCGGACGCTTGGGATCCGGCCAGTCGATGTGGAAGAACTCGCCGCGGGGCTTGTCCTTGCGCTCGTAGGTGTGGGCGCCGAAGAAGTCGCGCTGACCCTGGAGCAGGTTCTGCGGGAGGTTCTCGGTGCGGTATGAGTCGAAGTACGAGAGGGCCGAACCGAGGGTCGGCACGGGGATGCCGTGCTTCACCGCGAGGGCGATGACCTTGCGCCAGTTCTTCTGCGCCTTCTTGACCGTCTTCTTGAAGTACGGGTCGAGGAGCAGGTTGGCCAGGCGGGGCTTCTTGCCGAAGGCCTCGGTGATCTTCTGGAGGAAGCGGGCGCGGATGATGCAACCGCCGCGCCAGATCTGGGCGATCTCGCCGAAGTTGAGCTTCCACTTGTACTCGTTCTGCGCCTCGCGCATGAGCTGGAAGCCCTGGGCGTAGGAGCAGATCTTGGAGCAGTAGAGGGCGTCACGGATCTGCTCGATGATCTTGGCCTTGTCGGGATTGGTCATCGCGCGCTTCGGGCCGCGGAGGGCCTTGGCGGCGGCGATGCGCTCATCCTTCACGGCGGAGAGGCAGCGGGCGAAGACGGCTTCGGCGATGGTCGGGGCGGCGACGCCCATGTCGAGGGCGTTGGCGCTGGTCCACTTGCCCGTGCCCTTCTGGCCGGCGGTGTCGAGGATGACGTCGACCAGCGGCACGCCGGTCTCGGGGTCCTTCTGCTTGAGCACCTTGGCGGTGATCTCGATGAGGAAGGAGTTCAGGTCGCCCTTGTTCCATTCTTCGAAGACGGTGCCGATCTCGTCGGGGGTCATGCCGAGGAGGCCGCGCATGAGGTCGTAGGCTTCGCAGATCATCTGCATGTCGCCGTACTCGATGCCGTTGTGGACCATCTTGACGTAGTGGCCGGCGCCGTCGGGGCCGATGTGGGCCACGCAGGGGACGCCGCCCTTGATGGGCTTGCCAGGGGTCGCGCCGGTCAGTTCCACGCCGGTCTCGGCGTCGACCTTGGAGGCGACGGCTTCCCAGATGGGCTTGAGCTCGGCCCAGGCGGCGGCATCGCCACCGGGCATGAGGGACGGCCCGAAACGGGCGCCTTCTTCGCCGCCGGAGACGCCGGAGCCGATGAAGCGGAGGCCCTTGGCCTTGAGTTCGCGTTCGCGACGGATGGTGTCCGTCCAGAGGGCGTTGCCGCCGTCGATGATGATGTCGCCCGGTTCGAAGACCGCGGCGAGCTCGTTGATCACGGCGTCGGTCGGGCCACCGGCCTTGACCAGGATGACGGCCTTGCGGGGCTTCTTGAGGGAGGCCGCGAAGTCCTTCATGGTGGGGCAGCCGGTGAGCTTGCCCGGGGTCTTCGGGTTTTCTTTCACGAACTCGTCGGTCTTGGCGGTCGTCCGGTTGTACACCGAGATCGCGAAGCCGTGGTCGGCGATGTTGAGGGCGAGGTTCTGACCCATGACGGCCAGACCGATGAGACCAATGTCGGATTGCATAAGAGGAGCCAATGCGAACCCCCGGGGGCTGGCATGGCAAACAAGAAAAGGGGCGGGTTTCGCCCGAAAGCTCCTGTTTTCGGCACGGCCGGCCGCCTTTCCCCTCGCCTCATCGGGGGTGCTTGGCATCGTGGGGCGCTGTCATGTCCCAGCTCGTCGGCAAACGCATCACCCTCGGAGTCACCGGCTCCATCGCCGCCTACAAGGCCGCCGACCTGACCTCCCAGCTGGTCAAATATGGCGCGGAGGTCCAGGTGGTCATGACCAAGGGGGCCACGCAGTTCATCACCCCCACGACCCTCCAGGTCCTGTCCCGTCGCCCCGTCGCCATCGACCTGTGGGAAGAGGGCAAGAACTCCCAGCCGAGCCACATCGAGATCGCCGATTCCTCCGATCTCCTGCTGGTCGCCCCGCTTTCGGCCAACGTGATGGCCGAATTCGCCCACGGCCTCGCCCCTGACCTCCTCACCTGCGTCTACCTGGCCACCCGCGGCCCGGTCCTCCTTTGCCCGGCGATGAACGGCAAGATGTATGAGCACGTCGCCACCCAGGCCAACCTGAAGACCCTCCGCGCCCGCGGCCACGCGGTCGTCGAGCCGGCCGAAGGCATGCTGGCCTGCGGCTACGAAGGCGTCGGCAAGCTCGCGCCGGTCGAGGAGATCGTCAGCCGCGTGCTCTCGATCCTGGGCTGAGCCCATGGACTCCCGCGCCCTCCGCCAGCGACTCGAGGCTTCGGCGAAGGCGCTGGGCTTCGACGCGTTCGGGGTCGCGCCGGTCGAGGTCGATGTCCGCGCCGACTATTTCAAGAAGTGGATCGCCGACGGGATGCACGGCGACATGGCCTGGCTGGCCCGCAATCCCGACCGACGCACCGACGCCCGGAAGGTCCTCCCGGAGGCGCGCAGCCTCGTGGTGGTCGGGCTCAACTATTACCAGCCGCATCCGCCCGCCGGCTACCGTATCGCGAAGTATGCCCTCGGCGCCGACTACCACGATGTGATTCTCGCCCGTCTGCAGCAGCTCTGCGAGGTCATGCGCGAGCTCGGCGGCGAACAGAAGCCGTACGTCGACACCGGCCCGGTGCTCGAGAAGCCCGTCGCGGCCGCGGCCGGCCTCGGCTGGCAGGGCAAGAGCACGATCCTTATCCACCGCGGCGCAGGGACCTGGCTCTTCCTCGGCGTCATCCTCACCACGCTCGAGCTCGAGGTCTCCGCGACCAAGGAGCCGGACCGTTGCGGCTCGTGTACCCGGTGCATCGACGCCTGTCCGACGGCCGCGATCGTCGCTCCCTATAAGATGGATGCGCGCCGATGCCTGGCGTACCTGACCATCGAGCATAAGGGAGCCATCCCTCTCGAGTACCGCGAAGCCCTCGGCGACCGCGTGTTCGGCTGCGACGACTGCCTCGACGTCTGTCCGTGGAACAAGTGGGCCGTCGCCACCCGCGAAGCCCATTTCGCCCCGCGTCCGCACCCGCCGCTCCGCGAGACGCTGGCCTGGACGGACGAGCAGTTCCTGTCCCATTTCAAAGGCACGCCGGTCGAGCGTCTCGGGCTCGCCCGCTGGCGCCGCAACGCGCTCACGGTCCTGGGCAACGTCGGCGACCGTGCCGATCTGCCCGCCGCCGAGGCGCTCCTGGGCCACGCAGACCCGATGGTCGCCGAACACGCCGCCTGGTCCGTCGCTCGTCTGCGCGCGCGCTGAACCTACGGGTTGCCTCGGGCCTCGGGCTCGTCCTAATGGGGAGCGTGACCCTCGCCCAAGCCTACTACGCGCTCGCCGCCTTCCTGCTTCTCGCCGGCTGGCTGATCGTCACCGACGCGCCGGTCCTGCGTTCTTTCCGGCGCTCGCAGACGGCCACGTATTTCCTCGGCCTTCTCGCCATCGCCTGGTTCGCCTGGTGGCTGCTGAACATTCCCGAAGCCGACCTCGCCGGCGTGCCGCGCCTGCCGGTGGTCATCGGCTTCATCGGCGCCAGCCTCGCCGCCTTCGTTTACATGCCTGATTTCCTGTCCGTGCGCGCGCTGGCGGTGATCATGCTCTTCCTCGCGCGCCACGCCCTCGATGCCGGCTACCGTCAGCTTCCCTATAGCCTCCTGGATGCCTCGGTCAGCTACGGCGTGCTCATCCTCTTCGGCTTCTGGTGGGCCTGCTCGCCGCCGGTTTTCTGCCGCCAGTGCGACTGGGTCCTCGCCACGGACGGACGCCGCAAGGCCGTCGGCGGCCTGAGCCTCCTGCTGGCCGTCGCCTGCGTCGTTCAGACCTTCCGCCTCGCGTGAGCCGCGCTTTGCTCATCGTCGTCTCAGGCCCTGCCGGCAGCGGCAAGACCACGCTCTGCTCCCGCCTGACCGAGGCCTATCCGCAGGCCATCCGCCGCGTGATCACCTGCACGACCCGCGCGCCGCGCGGCGGCGAGGTCGACGGCGTGGACTATCATTTCCTCGCGCGCGCGAGTTTCGAGCAGCAGGTCGCGCAGGGCGTCTTCCTCGAGCACGCCACCGTGCACGGCAACCTCTACGGTCCGCGCGCGGCCGACGTCGCCACGCACCTCGGCGCCGGTTTCGACGCGCTGCTCAACGTCGACGTCCAAGGCGCCGCCACGATCCGCGCCAAGGGCGCCGCCGATCCGCGCCTCGCGGCCGCGCTCGTGACGGTCTTCATCCGCGTCAGCGACCAGGCCGAGCTGCGTCGCCGCCTCACCGGCCGCGGCACCGACCCGGCCGACGAGATCGACCGCCGCGTGGCCGCCGCCGAGGAGGAGATCCGCCACGCGGGCTCCTATCAGCACGTGATCGAGAGCGGCAGCCGCGAGGCCGACTTCGCCGCCTTGCAGCGCATCTACCTTTCCGAGAAGGCCCGTCGTCCATGATGGAGAAGAACGACATCGCGGCCGTCCTCGACGAGATCGCCACGTTCATGGAGCTGACCGGTGAGAACCCGTTCAAGATCCGCGCCTATTCCGCCGGCGCCCGCATCCTCGAGAACATGACCGAGGACCTCGGCGAGCTCATCGACAGCGGCAAGCTCGCCGACATCCCCGGCCTGGGCGAGGCGCTCGTCGACAAGATCACGACGCTCCGTCGCGACGGCGTCCTGCCTTTCCATCAGAAGCTCAAGGCTTCCATCCCCGCCGGTCTCCTTGAGGTCATGCAGATCCCGGGCCTCGGCCCGAAGAAGGTCCGCGCGCTCTGGACGCAGCTCGCCGTCGAGGACCTCGCGAAGCTGAAGGAAGTCTGCGAATCCGGCGCGGTCGCCGAGCTCAAGGGCTTCGGCGCGAAGACGCAGGAGAAGATCCTCGAGGGCATCAAGAACCGCATCGCCTACGGCAAGCGCCACCGCTGGTACGAGGCCGCCGCCATCGCCGAGCCGATCCTCGCCGGCCTGCGCGCGCTGCCCCAGGTCTCGCTCGCCGAATCCGCCGGCTCGCTCCGTCGCTCCCGCGAGACCGTCGGCGACCTCGACTTCCTCGTGGCCTCGTCCGAGCCCAAGCCGATCATGGATTGGTTCGTCGCCTATCCGGGCGTCAAGGAGGTCACCGCCCACGGCGAGACGAAGTCCAGCGTGCGCTTCGAGAACGGCCTGCAGGCGGACCTGCGCGTCGTGCCCGCCGAGCAGTTCTATTTCGCGCTCCATCACTTCACAGGCTCCAAGGAGCACAACGTCGCCATGCGCCATCGCGCCCTCGGTCGCGGCCTCAGCATGAGCGAGTGGGGCTTCAAGTCCGTCGACGAGAAGTCCGTCGCGCCCGGCGCCACGAGCGAGGAAGAGGTCTTCCGCGCCCTCGGCCTGCCGTGGATCCCGCCCGAGCTCCGCGAGGGCAACGGCGAGATCGACGCCGCCGAAGCCGGCAAGCTGCCGAAGCTCGTCCGGTTCTCCGACCTGCGTGGCGTCTTCCATAACCACACGACGGAATCCGACGGCGACCATACGCTCGACCAGATGGCCGCCGCGGCCGAAGCCCACGGGTGGGATTACCTCGGCATCTCCGACCACTCGAAGTCCAGCTTCCAGGCCGGCGGCCTCGACGAGGCCCGCCTCGCGAAGCAGCTCGCGGACATCGCCAGGCTCAACGCCTCGAAGAAGTACCGCGTCCGCGTGCTCTCCGGCAGCGAGGTCGACATCCTCAAGGACGGCACGCTCGACTTCGCCGACGACGTGCTCGCGCGCCTGGACTTCGTCGTGGCCTCGGTACACAACCTTTTCACCTTGGACCGCGAGGCGCAGACGGCCCGCATCATCAAGGCGATCGAGAACGAGCACGTCGACATGGTCGGCCATCTCACCGGCCGACTCCTCAACAAGCGCGAGCCCTACGACGTCGACATCGCCAAGGTGATCGATGCCGCCGCGGCCAACGACACGATCATCGAGCTCAACGCCAACCCGTGGCGCCTCGACCTCGACTGGCGCTGGTGGCGCCGCGCGGCCGAGAAGGGCGTGCTGTGCTCGATCAATCCGGACGCGCATGATGTCGACCAGCTCGCCTTCGCCGCCCATGGCGTGCGCATCGCCCGCAAGGGCTGGCTGACGCCGGAGCAGGTGCTCAACACGCGTTCGCTGCCGGAAGTGCTTTCCTGGCTGGGTCGCTGAGCGCTCCTTACGGCTCGCCCTGAGGGCGCGGCCCGTCCTATCCTGCCGCATGCTGCACGATAAGCGCCGTCTGCTCCTCATCGCCGGACCTTGCTCCCTCGAATCGGAGTCCAACTGCCGGACCGTCGCCACGGAGCTCAAGGCCCTGGCCGCCCGCCATCCGGAGCTGAACATCATCTTCAAGGGCTCTTACGACAAGGCCAACCGCACCTCGCTGGGCGGCGATCGTGGCCCCGGCATGCAGGCCGGCCTCGACCTTCTCGCGATGGTGAAGAAGGACTACGGTTTCAACGTGCTCACCGACATCCACGGCCCCGAGCAGTGCGAAGCGGTCGGCAAGGTCGTCGACGTGCTCCAGATCCCTGCGTTCATGTGCCGCCAGACCGACCTCCTCGTCGCGGCCGCCAAGACCGGCAAGGTCGTCAACGTGAAGAAAGGCCAGTTCCTTTCGCCGTTCGAGATGCGCTTCGTCGTCGATAAGCTCGAAGGCGCCAAGGCCGCCGAGATCTGGCAGACCGACCGCGGCACGACCTTCGGCTACCAGAACCTGGTCGTCGACATGCGTTCCTTCCCGATCATGGCCGGCTTCGGCCATCCGACGATCATGGACGCCACCCACGCGGTGCAGCTCCCCGGCGCCGCCGGCGGCTCTTCCGGCGGCCAGCGCGAATACGTCCCGGTCCTCGCCAAGGCGGCGCTCGCCGCGGGCGCCGACGGTCTCTTCATGGAGACGCATCCGGATCCGAAGAAGGCGATCTCCGACGGCCCCTCACAGGTGCCCCTCGCGGAGTTCCCGGCGCTCGTCGAGTCCTGCCTGCGCGTCTGGAAAGCCGTCCGCGCCTAAGCGGTCAGGCGCGCGATCGCTTCCCGGTCAGGCTTGCCGCTGGCGTTCGTCGGCATGCTCGGGACGAACACGTAGCGGCGCGGTCGTGCCGCGGGCTCGAGCGCCTCGCAGGCCTGTCGTAACGCGGTCTCGGCGGACGCCGGACCGACGACGCACGCGGTCACGACCTCGCCCCAGCGCGCGTCGGCCATGCCGAGTACGAGCGCTTCCTTGAGGAGGCCGGTCGCGAGCAGCGCCTGTTCGACGCGCACAGGATCCACCTTCTCGCCGCCGGTGATGATCACGCGGTCGGCGCGTCCGGCGATCTTCACGCTGCCGTCCGCGGCGACGTCGCCGCGGTCACCGCTCGTCCAAGGGCTGCCGAGCGGCGCATCCGGCCATAGTCCGATGCCGAGCGCCGGGGTGGCGATGGTGACGACGCCGTCCGCGTTCGTCGTGAACGTCACGCCGGGCAAGGGCGTGCCGCGTACGGATTCGCCCGACCAGATTTTTTCGGGACCGCACAGCGCGCAGGCCGCCGCGGTCTCCGTCGAGCCATAGGTCAGGAAGACGGGCAGACGTCGTGCGCGGATCTCGGCGAGCAAGTTTGCCGGCACGGACGATCCCCCGAGGAGGATGACGTCGAACGCACGCAGCCAGGTTTCGCCTTCGGCACGCGCAAGCAGCCGCGACAGCTGCGCGGGGACGATCGAGATGATCTTCGTGCCGGATGAAGGAAGGTCGACGGAGGGCAGGGGGGAGTTCTCGTCGAAGCGGCCCTCGATCACGCGGTGCTCTCCTCCGGTCACGCGGGCGCGGATCGCGGGCATGAACCCGCTCACATGCCAGGGCGGGGTGCAGGTCACGCCGTGCAGCACCGGCGAGAGTCCGCGGGCGACGAGCGCGTCGCGCAGGCCGAGCGCCGCGGCCCGGAGCGTCGCGGGAGAATGGATGACGAACTTCACTTTGCCGCCGGTGCCGCCGGTCGGGATCATCACGCGACCGCGCCAGTTCTTCGGCCAGTCACAGGTGCCGAGGCCACGGGGCTCGAGCTCGCCTCCTTTGACGATCGTGCCGCGCGGGATCTGGCGGGCGGCTTCGGCGAGGTCGTCCGCGGACCAGCGGGGATTGCCCAGGAACACCGGCAGGCCGGCGTCATGCGCCTGCAGGGCTTCCCGCAGGTGCGCGGCATGGTCCGCGTGGAAGACCGCGACGGCGCTCATGTCATTTCCTTCCACAGATCACCCCAGGCGATATCAAGGCGGCCGCGGGCTATGGGGCCCGCTTCATGGCGGTCGCGTCCGTCCATCTCGAAGCGACCGAGGGTATCGAAGCCGATCGTGCCGGCGGCGGGATCTTGGGCGGCGAGCCAGAGCGCCGCCTGTCGTCCGAAGGCCGTCTCGAAGCAGGAGGAGTAGACCACCGGGCCGCGGCGTTCGCGGCGCCAGCGCAGGAGCTCGTCCCAGTCTCCGGCGAGCGCCGGTTTCACGACGACGGGTCCGGCCCATTCGAGGCTCCCGGGCGCGAGGAAGGATTCGTCGAGCGCGATCTTCTCCGTGCCAAGCGAAGCGTAGCCCGGGTGTCCGACCGGCAGCGGTTGTTCGAGGAATTCCACCGCGGCCAGGCCGCGGACGAGTTCCGCCCAGGAGCGGGCTTGTTCCAGCGTGAGGCCGCCGTTGGCATCGAGCCGGAAGGAGATTCCGTCAGGCGCGCCGATGAGCAGCCCGCGGAGGAAGTCCGGCGACGTCTCGCCGGTGATCTTGAGCTTCAGCGTCCGATAGCCGCCCCGGATTTTTTCCGCGACGCTCTCCGCGGTGGGTTGGGCGAGCAGTCCGGCGGAAGGCAGGGCCCCCGCGAAAGCCTCGATCTCCGACCAGTGCGCGCACGACGAGAGCGCCGCGCTCAGGCAGGGGAAGGCGCCAGGCGAGGCGGCCACGCTCGCCTGCAAGTGGGAGAGGCTGCCGCGGGCCGACCGCAACGCTTCGGCGATGGCGTCGCAGGTCTCGGTCGGGAAGCCCGGCCAAGGCGCAGCTTCGCCGAAACCGACGCCGGCCGCGTCCTCCGTGCGGAGCAGGATGCGGTCGACCGCTTCCACGGTGCCATGGCCCGTGGTGATCGGCTGCCGGAAGCGGCGTCGTACCCGAAGAAAGTCGAATTTTCCGCCGTTCATCCTGCCGATGGTCGGCAATTAGCCCAAACTCGCAAAATCAATTTGCCACCCCTCCCGGGGGTGCCTAACACCCTTTGGGGAAACCGACCACTCATGGCCTCCTCGAAATCCAAGGGCCGCGTTTCCCTAGACGAACGCTTTTACCTGTCCGCGGACGACTTCTTCCCCGCGAACGCCGGCTTGGGCCTGACGTACGACGACGTCTCCCTGGCCACCCGCTATTCCGAGGTCCTCCCCCGGATGACCCGCCTGGATTCGTCCCTTTCCGACTCCTTGGCGCTTTCCCTCCCGATCGTCTCGTCCGACATGGACACGGTCACCGAGCACCGCATGGCCATCGCGATGGCCCTCAACGGCGGCCTGGGCCTCCTTCACTATAACATGCCGGAAGCCGACCAGGTGGCCGAAGTCCGTCGCGTGAAGAACCACATCCACGGCATGATCGGCGACCCTGCGGTCGTCTCGGCCGACGACACCATCGCCCAGGTCCTCGCCCGCATCGAGCGCGACGGCCTGGCCTTCAGCACCTTCCCGGTCACCGCCCCCGACGGCACGCTCCTCGGCCTCCTGCCGGGCAGCACCGTCAAGGAACGCCACGGCCAGCGCAAGGTCGCCGCGGTCATGATCCCGCGCGACAAGGTCTTCACCGTCGGCGAGAAGGACCTCGGCAAGGACCCTATCGCCACCGCCGACCGCAAGTTCTCCGACCACGTCGGCCAGAACAAGCTCCTCGTGGTCGACGCCAAGAACAAGCTGCGCGGCCTCTTCACCCTCAGCGACATCGAGCGCATCTCCGAGGAATCGCGCGCCCACGTGCGCCCGACCCGCGACGCGGATTTCCGTCTCCGGGTCGGCGTCGCCATCTCGGTGCCGCGTACGGCCGATGGCGAGATCGACCGCGCCCGCCTGCTCGCGCACGTCGGCGCCCTGGTCGACGAAGGCGCGGACGCCCTCGCGATCTCCACCGCCCACGGCCACACCAAGGGCGTCGGCGACGCGCTCCGCCTCCTCCGCAAGTCCCACAAGGGCCTCACGCTCATCGCCGGCAACGTCACCAGCGGGGAGGGCGTCGAGTTCCTCGCCGCGGCCGGCGCCGACACCGTCAAGATCGGCCAGGGCCCCGGCTCGATCTGCACGACGCGCATCGTCGCGGGCGTCGGCATCCCGCAGCTCACCGCGCTCTATGTCGCTTCCCGCGCCGCCGCCAAGAAGGGCGTGCGCATCCTCGCCGACGGCGGCATCACGAAGAGCGGCGACATCGTCAAGGCGCTCACGCTCGCCGACGCGGTCATCCTCGGCGGTCTCCTCGCCGGCAGCCGCGAAGCCCCGGGCAAGCTGATGGAGATCAACGGCAAGACTTATAAGGAATACCGCGGCATGGGTTCGCACGAAGCCATGCGCAAGGGTTCGGCCGCCCGTTACGGCCACTCCGCGAGCGGCAAGTTCAGCAAGGTCGCGGCCGAAGGCATCGAAGCCCTCAAGGAGGTCTCGGGCACGGTCGACCAGGTGCTCGGCACGCTCGCCGGCGGCGTCCAGAGCGGCCTCGGCTATCTCGGCGCGGCCAACCTCGCCGAACACCGCAAGCGCGCCCGCTACATCCGCGTGACCCCGGCCGGCCAGCGCGAAGCGGCCCCGCACGACGTGATCGAAATCAAGGCGGGTTCCTGATCGCAACATGGCTGCTTTCTTCCGAGGTTTCCTCGTCTTCCTGTTCGGCGCCATCGCCGGCGCCGGCGGTGTCTTATTCTTCACGCCGAGCTTCCACGTCGTCGTCAGCCGCAGCGGCGCCGCCGCCAAGCCGATCGAGATCGCGTCCGCTCCGGCCCCGGTCGTGACGCCTGTGGCCCCGGCTGCGCCCAAGGCTGTCGCCCCGGTGGCTCCGCCCGCCCCGGCAGTGGTCGCGGCGCCGGCGCCGGCCGCCCCGGTCGTCGCCGCCACGTCGGCGGTCGCCGCCGCGGAACCCGCCATTGATTTCAAGTCGATCTCGGAGCACCTCATCCTCTGGCCGACCTCGGTCACGGTGAAGGCCGCGACCACGGTGACCGTCCTGGCCGATGGCAAGAAGGTCCAGGATCTCGCGCTCGACGCCGGCACGGTGCTGCAGGTCTCCAAGGTCCTGGCCGATGGGTCGCTCGAAGCGCGCGCCAAGGGCGCGAAGTTCGAGATCAAGAGCAGCCTGACGGATTTTTCCGTCGAGCTGGGCAAGCGCGTCGCCGAGCTCGTCGCCAAGGGCACCAAGCTCGAACCCTTCGGACTGTCCGCGCCCGCTCCGGCGGCCATGGCGCCGACCGCCACGCCTGCCTCGGCCGCCGTTGCCCCCGTGGCGCCGGCTCCGGCCGTCGCCGCCGAGGCCGTCGCCCCCAAGCCTTGGGCACGCCTCACGCTCGCCCAGCGCGTCGACGTCCTGTTCGGCAACAAGCCTGACGCGGTCGTGCCGGCCGCGACCGTCGCCCCCGTCACCACGGTGCCCGCTTCTGCCGCTCCGGCCGCTTCCGCCCCCGCCGCCTCGCCGGCTCCTGCGACGATCGCGCCCGCCGCCCCCGTCGTCGAAGCCGCTCCGGCCGCCGACCCCAAGGCCGCCGAGAAGGGCAAAGATCTCGATCGTAAGATGAACCAGCTCTTCAAGTGACCTGCCCGTGAGTCACGCGAAGATCTATTCCTGGAACGTCAACGGCGTCCGCTCGGCCCTCGGCAAGGGGCTCGCTGATTTCATCGCGTCCGCCGACCCCGACGTGCTCTGCCTGCAGGAGACGAAGTGCGAGACCGCCGTCGCCTCGACCTTGGGGCTGGGCTTCCCGCACCAGTTCTGGCACGAGGCCGAGAAGAAGGGCTACTCGGGCACCGCGGTGCTCTCGAAGTCCGCGCCGCTTTCCGTCGCCACGGATTTCCCCGGCGATCATCCGGCCGAAGGCCGCGTGGTCACCGCCGAGTTCAAGGGCGTCTTCGTCGTCAGCGCCTACGTCCCGAATTCCCAGCGCGAACTCGAGCGACTCGACTACCGTCTGCAGTGGGACGCCGATTTCCGCAAATACCTCGCGCGCCTGGCGAAGAAGAAGCCGGTCGTGGTCTGCGGCGACCTTAACGTCGCGCACGCGGAGATCGACCTCGCCAATCCTTCGACGAACCGCCGTAACGCCGGCTTCACCGACGAGGAGCGTGAATCGTTCGGCCAGCTGCTCGATCAGCACGGCTTCACCGACACCTTCCGCGCGCAGCATCCTGAACTGGCGAAACGCTACAGCTGGTGGTCCTATCGACCCGGGATCCGCGCCCGCAACATCGGCTGGCGTCTGGATTACTGCCTGACGTCCGACGGCCTGAAGTATTCCCAGCCGGACATCCACGACAAGATCACCGGTTCAGACCACTGCCCGGTCTCCGTCCGCGTCCAGGCTGAGCTCTGAGCAGCCTTAGCTCGGCGTCTGGGCGAAGGGATTATGCCGCATGTCGGCGGGACGGTTCTTCCGTTCGACGTACCAGGTCAGACCGACGATGAGCGCGAAGGCGCCGCTCACCATCACGGCCAGACCCCAGATGCCCCAGAAGTCGTCGTGCCTGCATTCTTCCGGCCGCGAAGGCAGGTAGCGGACAGGGATCTTCCGTCCGACGGTCGCGTTGCCGTAGAGCCGTAACTCCATCGAGCGGGGCAGGCCGGTCTGGTCGGTATAGCGGACGATTCCGTAAGTGTCGGTGTGCCTCCGCCCCTTCCGCGACCGGTGCTGTTCCGTCCGCGTGCTGACGATCTCCGCCTCGGTGGCGATGCCCGTGAACTGAAATGTCGCGCACCAGGCCAGCCAGCCCGCGAGGGCGAGCCCGCCCAGCCACACGACGACGAGGAGCACTCGCCGGCCTGCAGGGTAGGTGTCGGCGTCGGTGCGCATCTCAGCGAGGCCTCTCGCCGGTCAGGCGGCGCACCCAGGGCACGAGCACGAGCAACAGCACGGTCAGGCCCGCGACGAGCAGCGCCTGCTGCCAGAAGAAGTGCGCGAGGGCCTGCGGATCGTTGCCGTTGAATTCCGCCGCGATCGATCCTGCGAGCTTGTTGCCGAGCGCGGTGCCGAGGAACCAGATGCCCATCACGAGGCCGGCGAGCTTCGCGGGCGCGAGCTTCGTCATGGTGCTCAGGCCGACCGGGCTGAGGCAGAGCTCCCCGAGCGTCTGCAGGAAGTAGACGGCGATCAGCCACCACGGGCTGACCTTGCCGGCGGCGGTGAGCTGCGCGGCCGGGACGAGCAGCGCGAACGAGAGACCGAGGAACACGAGGCCCCAGACGAACTTCATGGGGATCGATGGCTGACGCTCCCGCAGGCGCACCCAGAGCCACGCGAACAGCGGCGCGAGCGCCAGGATGAAGAGCGAGTTCACCGACTGGAACCACGAGGACGGGAAGGCGAAACCGAGCAGCTCGTTGCGCGTGAGTTCGTCGGCGAACAGCGTGAGCGAGGACCCGGCCTGCTCGAAGACGGCCCAGAACAGGATCGCGCAGATGAAGAAGACGAGGATCGCCGCGATGCGCCGGCTGTCCTCGTCGCGACGCACGACGCCGAACCAGATCACGCCCGCGACCGGGAGCGCGTAGACCACGGGGTTGATCCAGGGGAAGGTGTCGGACGCGATCATCGCGCCGAGCAGCGCGGCCGTGCCGAGCGCCACGAGCGCCAGCTTGCCCCAAGGCCGCGGCGCGTCCGCGGCGGGCGGATGGCCGATGTGCGCGAGCCAATGCCAGTGGCGTAGGTACACGATCATGCCGAAGGTCATGCCGACGCCCGCCGCGCCGAAGCCCCAGTGCCAGCTGTGCGTCGGATCGAGCCCCCACCCGGTCAGCAGCGCCTTGAACTCCTCGCCTTGCGCCAGCCAGCCGACGACCAGGGGCGCCGCGAACGCGCCGAGGTTGATGCCCATGTAGAAGAGCGAGAAGCCGGCGTCGCGGCGGGCGTCGCCATGCGAGTAGAGTCCGCCGACGAGCGTGCTGATGCTCGGCTTGAGCAGGCCGGTGCCGAGCGCGACGAGGATGAGTCCGGCGTAGAACGTGGGCGTGGAATCGAACGCCAGGCAGTAATGCCCCGCGGTGATGATGAGGCCGCCGATCAGGACCGCGCGCCGGGCGCCGATGAAGTTGTCCGCCAGGTAGCCGCCCAGGATGCACACCATGTAGCTGGCCATGGTGTAGTTGCCGTAGATCTGCGCGGCGAACTTCTGGTCCATCCCCATCCCGCCCATCGCGAGCGGCGCGATCATGAAGAGGAGGAGGATCGCCCGCATGCCGTAGTAGGAGAACCGCTCCCACATCTCGGCGTAGAACAGCATGCTCAGACCCCGGGGGTGTCCGCCGATGCCCCCATGGTCGCGCTCGGTATGCCGGGCCGGCGATTCGACGTCTGGGGTCAGTTCGTGCATCGGAGGGGTTATAAGCGGGGGAGCGGGGCAGGGGGAGCCGGTAATGCAATCGGCCTGAACCTGCGGGTCGGCGTTGACAAAGGGGGCTTAAGGGGTACTTTTGAGACTCAATCTCAATTAGCGTGACCCCGCTATCCCAACTTCTACCCGGTCAATTCGGGAAGCTGGCTTCGCTCAATCCCGAGCGGGGGGTGGATCAGCGTCTGATGGCTCTTGGGCTCCTCCCGGGCATGGTCCTCAAGCTCATCCGCAAGGCGCCGCTGGGCGACCCGCTGGCCATCGAGTTCGGTGGCCAGGTCGTCAGCCTCCGCCTCGCCGAAGCCGAGAACCTGATCGTCGACGTCTCCGCCGATTGTCCCATCCAGCGACCGCGTCAGCCGTGAGCACTCCCGATGCAGGCCTTCTGGTCGCGCTCGTCGGTAATCCCAACACCGGCAAGTCGACCCTCTTCAACGCCCTGACCGGCCTGCGTCAGCGCGTCGGCAACTACCCGGGCGTCACGGTCGCGCGTAAGTCCGGCACCTGCGACCTCGGCGACGGCCAGAAGGTCGAGCTCGTCGACCTCCCTGGCCTCTATTCGCTCGCGGCAGCTTCGCCCGACGAGCAGGTCGTCATCGACGCGTTGTCGGGCAACATCGCCGGCGACCGTCGTCCCGACGCCGTGGTGCTCGTCGTCGATGCGACGAATCTCCTCCGCAACCTCTTCCTCGCTTCGCAGGTCGCCGAGCTCGGCCGCCCCGTGGTCCTCGTGCTCAACCAGGCCGACGTCGCCAAGGAGCAGGGGCTGCGCATCGACACCGATCTGCTTTCGCGTCGCCTCGGCGGCGTGCCCGTCGTGCTCACTTCCGCCTGGAAGGGCGAAGGCATCCTCGATGTCCGTCGAGCCATCGCCACGGCGCTGGCCAAGCAGACGACGATGAAGCGGGTCGCCTGGCCGGCCAACATCGGCGCCGCCCTCGCCGACGTCGCGACGGCTGTCGCCGCCGACACCGGCAAGCCGGTCTCGGACGCCGACGCCCAGCGACTGCTCTTCGACACGAATCCTTCGACCGCCGATCGCCTCGGCTGGACCGTCGCCCAGCGCGAGAAGACGCTGCGCTCCGCCCGCGACCGCGTCCGCAATTCGGGTTATAACCCGATGGCCGCCGAACCGCTCGTGCATTACGCGCACCTGCGCGTCGTCCTCGAAGGCGTGGTGACCGAGGGCGCCGGCAAGGCCGGTCGGAGCGCCGCCGTCGACGGGCTGCTGCTCCATCGCGTCCTCGGCCCGATCCTCTTCGCCGGCATCATGCTCGGCCTTTTCGCCTCCGTCTTCTGGCTCGCGAAGTTCCCGATGCAGTGGATCCAGCTCGGCGTCGATTCCTTCAAGGGCGTCGTCGCGCCGCCGCTCGACGCCACCCCGATGCTGCAGAGCCTGCTGACCGATGGCATCATCGGCGGCGTGGGCGCTTTCCTGGCCTTCCTGCCCCAGATCCTCATCCTGTTCCTGTTCGTCGGCATCCTGGAAGACAGCGGTTACATGGCCCGCGCGGCCTTCATCATGGACCGCCTCTTCAGCTGGTGCGGCCTCAACGGCAAGAGCTTCGTGCCGATGCTCTCCGGCTTCGCCTGCGCGATCCCCGGCCTGCTTTCCACAAGGACCATCGAGGATCCGAAGGCCCGCCTGGCCACGGCGTTCGTGGTGCCGTTCATGAGCTGTTCGGCCCGCTTCCCGGTCTATGCGCTGATGTGCGCCGCCTTCATCGGCCCGCTCTACGGACCCGGCTGGGAATCCGTCGTCATGGTCGGCATGCATTGCGTCGGCCTGCTCTTCGCCGTCCCGACGGCTTTTGTGCTCACGCGTTTCGTGCTCAAGGTGAAGCCGCAGCCGTTCGTGCTGGAGCTGCCCCGCTACCAGATGCCCAAGCCGCGTGACGTCCTCTGGCGCATGTGGCAGAACGCCGCCGAGTTCGTCTCCAAGGCCGGCACGGTCATCTTCGCGATCACGATCATCGTCTGGGCGCTCTCCTATTTCCCGCGCGACGCGTCTGTCGCCGAGCGCATCAAGGCCGCCAATCCGACGGCCGCCGAAGAAGTGGTCAAAGCCAAGACCCAGGCGGCCTACGTCGAGCAGTCCTACATGGGCCGTTTCGGCAAGACGGTGCAGCCGATCTTCGACCCGCTGGGCTTCGACTGGAAGATCACCGTCGGCGTGCTCGCCAGCTTCCCGGCCCGCGAGGTCATCGTCTCGACGCTCGGCGTAACCTATTCGGTCGGCGAAGGCGCCAAGGCCGACAGCCAGCACCTCCGTCAGGCGATGCAGGACGCAAAGTGGTCCGACGGCCCGCGCGCCGGCCGCCCGATCTTCTCCCTCGCCGCGGTGCTCGCTCTCATGGTCTTCTTCGCGCTCTGCTCGCAGTGCGGCCCGACGATCGCCACGCTCGCCCAGGAATCCGGCGGCTGGCGCTGGGCCGCCGCTTCGTTCGTGTACATGACCGCCCTCGCCTGGGTCGTCGGGACGCTCGTCTACCAAGCCGTCATCCGCCTTTCATGAACCTCGAAGCCGTCATCGTCGGAGCCATCGTGGGCGTCGCCGCCGGCTGGCTCGCGCGTCGCTGGCTGGCCGCCGCCCGCCGTCGCAAGGAAGGCGGGTGCGCCGGCGACTGCGGCTGTTCGTCGAAGCTGAAGAAGTAGAGTATCGAGTATGGAGTATCGAGTATAGGGGACCGCCCCCTTTCAATCCCCCATACTCTATACTCTTCACTCCAGACTCTAACCCGCCGGTTGCTGCTGGCTGAGGCAATGCAGCGCGCCGCCTTCGATGAGCAGGAGGCGGCAATCGATGCCGACGATCTTCCGGCCGGGGAAGCAGTCGCCGATGATGCCCATGGCGACCTTGTCGGAGTCCTGGCCGTAGAGCGGCACGAGGACGCCGCCGTTCACGATGAGGAAGTTCGCGTGGCTGGGGGGCAGGTCGCGGCCGGCGAGGCGGATGGGCTTGGGCAGCGGGAGCTCGAGAATGTCGAGACGCTGGCCGCGCGGGCGCATCTCGCGCAGGCGCTTGAGGTTCTCCTGCATCGGCGCGTAGTTGGGCGAGGCCTTGTCGGCTTCGCTGACGGCGAGGATCGTGCGCGGCGCGATGAAGCGCGCGAGGTTGTCGATGTGGCCGTCGGTGTCGTCGTTGGCCAGGCCTTCGCCGATCCAGAGGAGTTCGTCGATCGCGAGTCCGTCGCGGATGGCGGCGTGGAACGCGGCGTCGTCGCGCCCTTCGGCGCGGTTCGGGTTGTTCTGCACGGCCTCGGTGGTCAGGAGCAGGCCGTCGCCGGAGACCTCGATGCCGCCGCCTTCGAGCTCGAAGGGATAGCTGAACTTCTTCACGCCGAGTTTCGCGGCGATCTTGCCGGGGACCTGGTTGTCGAGCGAGGCCTCGAACTTGCCGCCCCAGCCGTGGAATTCCCAGTCGGTGAGCGCGAGCTCCTTGGTCGCGTCGTTCTTCACGAAGATCGGGCCGTGGTCGCGGCACCAGACGTCGTCGGTGGCGATGTCGGTCAGTTCGATGACGGAAAGGTCGGCCTTGGCGGCCTTGAGTTCGCGTTCGGCTTCGGCGCGCAGCTTGCCGGCGGCGTTGATCTTCACCGGCTGGAACTCGGCGATCGCGGCGGCGAACTCCGCGAACTTCGCGGGGATGAGGCCGTAGTGGCCCGGCCAGAGCGCGGTGTTCGACGGCCAGGACAGCCACGTGGCGGACTGGGGTTCCCATTCCGCAGGCATGCGGAATCCGAGGGAGCGAGGCGTGGCCATGCGGAAGGTCAGTCGCGCAGACGGCGCGTCAGGTCGCCGTAGGCGTCGATGCGGCGGTCGCGGAAGAACGGCCAGATGCGGCGGAACTCGCGCTGCTTCACGAGGTCGCAGTCGGCGAGGAGCACTTCCTCCTTCTCGACGGACGCGCGGGCGACGATCTCGCCGTACGGGTCGGACACGAAGCTCTGGCCCCAGAACTGGGTGCGGCCTTCGGTGCCGACGCGGTTGGTCGCGGCGACGTAGCAGCCGTTCGCGACGCCGTGGCCGCGCTGGACGGTCTCCCAGGCGTTATGCTGCGCGTGGCCGAGCGCGGCCTTTTCTTCGGGCAGCCAGCCGATCGCGGTCGGGTAGAAGAGGATCTGCGCGCCGCCGAGCGCGGTGAGGCGCGCGGCTTCCGGGTACCACTGGTCCCAGCAGATGAGCACGCCGATGTCGCCGTGCGCGGTCTTCCAGGTACGGAAGCCGAGGTCGCCGGGCGTGAAGTAGAATTTCTCCTCGAAGCCCGGATCCTGCGGGATGTGCATCTTGCGATACTTGCCGAGCACGGTGCCGTCGGCGTCGATGACGGCGGCGGTGTTGTGGTAGACTTCGCTGCCGCGCGCTTCGAACAGCGGGGCGACGATGACGACGCCGAGGCGCTTCGCGGCCTTGGCGAGCTCGGTCACGGACGGTCCGGTCTCGATCGGCTCGGCGAGGTCGAAATTCTTCGGGTCCTGGGTGATGCAGAAATACTTCGTCGTGAACATCTCCTGCAGGCCGATGATCTTGGCGCCCTTGGCCGCCGCTTCCTCGATGCGGGGCAGGGTCTTGCGCACGTTCGCCGCCGGCGTATCCTCGGCGGTGAGCTGGATGAGACCGACGCGGACGGAGTCAGCCATGGCGAGGGTCGTCAGTAGACGAGCTTGTTGATCGGATACTCCACGATGCCCTCGGCGCCGGCGGCTTTGAGGGTCGGGATGAACTCGCGCGCCTGGCGGGCGTCGATGATCGTCTCGACGGCGATCCACTCGGGATTGCTCAGCGGGGAGACGGTCGGGTTGCGCAAGGCGGGGAGGGCGGCGGCGACCTGGTCGAGCTTGGCCTTCGGGAGGTTGAACTTGAGGCCGACCATGTGCTGCGCGGCGAGGGCGCCCTGCAGCATGAGCACGATCTGTTCGATCTTGGCGCGCTTGGCGGGATTGGCCCAGGCGGCCTTGTTCGCGACGAGCACGGTGGTGGTCTCCATCAGCTGGGCGACGATGCGCAGCTTGTTGGCCTTGATGGACGAACCGGTCTCGGTGATGTCGACGATGGCGTCGGCGAGCTCGGGCACCTTCACTTCGGTGGCGCCCCAGGAGAATTCGACCTCGCATTCGACGCCCTGCGCCTTGAACCAGCGGCGGGTGGTCTCGACGAGTTCGGTCGCGACGCGCTTGCCGGCGAGGTCCTTGGCGGTCTGGACGGGCGAGGCTTCGGGCACGCAGAGGACCCAGCGGGACTTCTGGGCGGAGGCGCGGCTGTAGATCAGCTCGCAGACCTGCACGACGTCGGCGTTGTTCTCCTGGACCCAGTCCTGGCCGGTGAGGCCGCAGTCGAAGAAGCCATGCTCGACGTAGCGGGCCACTTCCTGGGCGCGGATGAAGCGTCCGTCGAGGGCGGGATCGTCGAAAGAGGGGCGGTAAGAGCGGCTGCTCTTGGCGACGGGGAACCCGGCCCGGGCGAACAGCTGGAGAGTGGCCTCTTCCAGACTACCCTTGGGCAGACCGAGCATCAATTTGGCGGCTTCCTGACTCATTGGAACATGGAGGAAGCCCACCGTCCGCCCCGCCGCAAGCCTTACCTCGCCCCCGCGGCAAGCGTCACACCTCCGGGACAGAAGGACCCGCCTGCCCGGCGGGGCCGACCTCACGGGCGACGCCTATCGGCGAAAAACGGCCGATAACCCTGCTTTTTGCCTCCGCCGTTGACCCTGCTCCATGGCATGCCTACTGCTCGATTTCAGCGTCCATCGATGTCCGTCCCCACCAAGAGCAACCGCCTCGGTTCTGCCCTCCGCAAGCTTCTCACGATGCTCTGCGGCGTGGCGCTGTTCCTGGTGATGGTCGGCTTGCTCGGCGTGTGGGCGATGGGCCGGTTCTCGCCTAAGCTGCTCGACTCCTCCTTGGCCACCAAGACCGGGGCCCACCTGGCGGTCGAAGCCAACGACACGAACCTCTTCGCGGGTCGCCTGGCCTTTTCGGGCCTGACCATCACCAACCCGACCCGCTGGACGGAGAAGGAGTTCCTCAAGGTCCGCCGGCTGGCCATCGACCTCGAGCCGATGACGTTCTTCGAGGGCGGCAGCCAGGTCGTCAACGACGTCGAACTCGACATCGAGCACCTGACCATCGTCGGCAAGGCCGACTTCCTGAAGGATAACAACGCGAAGGACATCTTCAACGGGCTCAAGTCCGCCCCGGCGGTCGAAGCCCCGAAGCCCGCCCCTGGCCCGACTTCCCCCAAGCAGCCTTTCCTGATCAAGCACCTCCGTGTACGCGTCGACCGCATCACGATCATCGCCGGCGACGGCACCGACCAGCGCAAGGTGGTCGTCGACCAGGCGTTCAACTACGTCTTCGAGGCCCGCGACATCACGGAGCGTAATTTCGACGACAAGGTCTCCCGCCCGATGGGCACGCAGGCCGTGCAGACGGCCGCCCGGCAGCAGCCCGAGCTCCTGCTCGACCTCGCCCGCGAACGCCTTCGCCGCTCCGTGACCGAGAAGCTCCTCGGCGAAAAATAATCTCATGACCGAACCGACCGCTTCCTCCGAACCGACCCAGCCCGACGCCGCGACCCGCATCGCGGAGCTCGAAGGCCAGGTCGCCCTCCTCAAGGACACCGTGCTGCGCAGCAACGCCGACCAGCAGAACCAGCAGCGCCGCCATCAGCGCGAACGCGAGGAGCTCCGCAAGTACGCCACGTCCGGCCTGCTCGAGGATCTTCTGCCCGCGCTCGACTCGCTCAACCTCGGCCTCGAGTCCGCCACGAAGCAGACCGACGGACGCGCCGTCGCCGAAGGCTTCCGCATGGCGATCGGCCAGCTGCGCTCGATCCTCTCCGCGCAGGGCCTCGTCGAGGTCAGCCCCGTCGGCCAGCCTTTCGATCCCGCGCGCCATGAGGCCGTGGGCTCCGAGCCCAGCGCCGACGTCGCCGAAGGCACGGTGCTCCGCGTCGCCCGCTCGGGCTGGCTCCTCCACGACCGCGTCCTCCGCCCGGCCGCCGTCTTCGTCTCCGCCGGCGCCGCCAAGTAAGCCTCCCCGATGGCCGACGATTATTATTCCCTGCTGGGCGTCGCGAAGTCCGCGTCCGCCGACGAGCTCAAGAAGGCCTATCGCAAGAAGGCGATGGAGTTCCACCCGGACCGCAACCCGGGCAACAAGGAAGCCGAGGAGAAATTCAAGAAGGTCTCCCGCGCGTACGAGATCCTCGGTGACGAGGGGAAGCGCAAGCTCTACGACCAGCACGGCGAAGCAGCCTTCGATCCCAACATGGGCGGCGGCGCCCGCGGTCCGGCCGGCGGCGGTTTCCGCGGGGCCGACCCGCGCGACATCTTCGAACAGATGTTCGGCGGCGGCGGGGGCGGCGGCTTCGGCGACATGTTCGGCGGCGGGGGCCAGACCCAGGAGAACGACGGCGAAGACCTCCGCGTGGACCTGAAGGTCACGCTCGAGGAGGCCGCCGAAGGCGTCGAACGCAAGATCCCCTATCGCAAGCACGTCGCCTGCGCGAAGTGCGCCGGCTCCGGCGCCGAGCCGGGCTCGAAGAAGAGCCGCTGCCCGACCTGCGGCGGCCAGGGCCAGGTGGTCCGTTCCAACGGCTTCTTCCAGATGCGCCAGGTCTGCCCTTCGTGCGGCGGCCAGGGCGAACGCATCGATAAACCCTGCAAGCCCTGCTCCGGCGAGGGCCGCACGGTCGCCGAATCGACGGTCAATCTCCGCATCCCTCCGGGCGTCGACACCGGCACGAAGCTCCGCTCGAGCGGCAACGGCTCGGCCGGCCGTCGCGGCGCGGCCGCGGGCGACCTCTACGTCTACATCACGGTCGCCGAACACCAGCTCTTCGAGCGCGACGGCGACGACCTCGCCTGCAGCGTGCCGGTGAAGTTCTCCATCGCCGCCCTCGGAGGCAAGATCGTCGTCCCGAAGCTCAAGGGAAAGACGACGCTCAACATCCCGGCCGGCACCCAGGGCGGCACGATCTTCCGCCTCCGCGGCGAAGGCATGCCCCCGCTCCGCGGGTCCACCGCCGGCGACCTCCTCGTGCGTGTCGACATCGACGTGCCGAAGAAGATGACCGACAAGGAAAAGGATGCCCTCAAGGCCTACGCCGCCGCCTGCGGCGACGAAGCCGCGCCGGTCTCCGAATCCTGGCGGGCGAAGTTCAAGGAGTTCTTCCGTTAAGCCCCTTGCCCGACAGGGATCGGGTCGTAAGGTGAACCCATGCCGCGCGACCCCGGCCAGACCGACCGACTGATCCGCCGTCTCCGCTGGGACGAGCTGGACGGGTCGTGGCTCCTCCGCTTCGCCGAGTTCGCCCGCGACGAGGACCTCGCCGGCCTCGGCCTCGCGGAGCGTCCGCTCCGCACGGGCGATCCTTCCGCGGCCTTGCTCGTCGGCGCCGCGCGGGCGCGCGCCCGCGTGGTCGCCCGCCATCCGATGGTCCTCGCCGGGCTCGGCCTGCTCGACGTGGTCTTCGCCGCCTACGGCGGACGTTGCCAGGCCAAGCCGCTCGCCTACGACGGCCAGTTCGTGCCCGCCGGCACCGCGGTCGCTGAAGTCGAAGGCCCCGCCGCCGAGCTGCTTTCCGCCGAGCGCATCCTCCTGAACTTCCTCCAGCGCCTCTGCGGCGTGGCCACGCGCACCCGCGAGCACGTCCTCGCGCTGGGCTCCTCGCCGACGAAGCTGCTCGACACGCGCAAGACGACGCCGGGTTTCCGCATGCTCGAGAAATACGCCGTCGGCCAGGGCGGCGGCTACAACCACCGCCTCGGGCTCTTCGACCGCATCATGGTGAAGGACAACCATCTCGCGGCCGGCGGCGCCACGGCCGGCGAACGCATCACGAAGATGGTGCGGCGCGCGCGCGAAAGCCGCCCTGACCTGCTCGTCGAGGTGGAGGTCGATCGCCTCGACCAGATCGCCCCGGTGCTCAAGGCCGGCGCCGACATCATCCTGCTCGATAATTTCCCGCTCGCGGACCTGCGCGAGGCCATCCCGCAGCTGCGCGGCCTCGCCTGGTCCGAGGTCAGCGGCGGCGTCACCCTCGGCTCGCTCCCGCTCATCGGCGCGCTGGCGCCCGACTTCGTCTCGAGCGGCGGCCTGACCCACGCCGCTCCTTGGTGCGACCTCGGCCTCGACTGGCTCTGACCTCATGCCCGCCCTCGACAGCAGCATCCTGCTCGCGTTCCTCGAAGCCGAAGGCGAACCGGTCAGCGGCGACCGCCTCGCGAAGGAGCTCGGCGTCTCGCGCGTCGCGATCTGGAGCCGGCTCGAACGCCTGCGCGCCGCGGGCTTCTCGTTCAAGGCCTCGACCCGCAAGGGCTACGAGCTGAAGTCCGTCCCGCGCGAGATCAACGCGGCCTTGCTCGACGCCCATCTCCGCCGCCTCAAGGTCTCCCCCGACGTCGAGCTGCTCGCCGACGTCGACAGCACGAACTCCGAGGCCGAGCGTCGGCTCGCCTCCGGCCAGGAGGCGCCCTTCGCGGTGCTCGCCCGGGCGCAACGCGCCGGCCGCGGCCGCCTCGGCCGCAAGTGGCATAGCGCCCAGTCCGGCAACCTCTACCTGTCCCTCGCGTTCCGTCCGTTCATCCCGCCCGAACGGCTCAAGCCGTTCACGCTCTGGATGGGCCTCGCGCTCTGCGCGCACGTCGAGAAGTCCCTCGGCCTGAAGCTCGGGCTGAAGTGGCCCAACGACCTGCAGTCGCCCGACGGACGCAAGGTTGCCGGCATGCTCACCGAGGCGCGCCTCGACGCCGACTCGGTCCGCGAGCTGGTCTTCGGACTCGGCCTCAACCTCACGGGCCAGCCCAAGGATTTTCCCGCCGAGATCCGCGGGACGGCCGGCTCGCTCGAGGCCGCGCTCGGCGAGCCGCTCGACGTCAACCGCGAGGCGGCCGCGGTCATCGCCGCGCTCTTCCAGGCGTGGGAGCAGTTCGAGGAAGGCGCGTGGTCGCGCTCTTTCCGCAAGCTCTGGCAGCACCACGACGTGCTCGCCGGCAAGTCCGTGCGGGTCGGCCTGCGCGGCGATCCCGTCGCGGGCATCGTCGATGGCATCGACGAGGAAGGTTCGCTGATCCTCCGCACCGGCGGCGGCCGCAAGACCGTCGTCTCCTCCGGCGAGGTGACTTTGCGCAAAGCCTGAGCGCTTGCGCCCGCGCCCGCTTCCGCCTTACCTCTGACCCCGTGTCCCTTTTCTGCCTCGATGTCGGCAACACGCACGCGCATTGGGGCGTCGTCGACGGCCGTCAGGTGCTCGCCCATGGCGAACTGCCCACGGCTTCGCTCGACACCGCTTCGCTCACGGCGCTGCTCGCCGCGCACCCGACGCGGGGCGTCGCGCTCGCGAGCGTCGTCCCGAAGGTCACCGCGGCGATCTCGCCGGCGCTCCTGAGCAGCGGCCGCCCGTTCTATCATCTGCGTCACGACACCGTGAAGGGCCTCGGCTTCGACTACCCGAAGCCCGCCGAGGTCGGCCAGGACCGCCTCGCCGACTGCGTCGGCGCCCAGTTCGTCGCCGGCGCTCCCGCGGTGATCGTCGGCATGGGCACGGCCACCACGGTCGACATCCTGACCGAGCGCGGTTACGCCGGCGGCATCATCGCGCCCGGCCTCGGCGTGATGACGCAATACCTCCATGAGCGCACCGCCTTGCTCCCGGCGCTCGACCCGGCCTCGCTGCTCGGCGGCCCGGCCATCGGCAAGTCGACCGTCGACGCGATGCGCGCCGGCTGCGCCCTCGGTTTCGCCGGCATGATCGGCGCCTTGCTCGACGGCGTCTGCGCCGAACTCGTCCGGCAGGGCTCCCCGCTGCCCAAGGTGATCGTCACCGGCGGCGCCGCGGTCTACCTGCCGGCTTCCTGGCAGACGCGCGTGTCGCACGAGCCCCACCTCACCTTGCTCGGCCTCGCCGAAGCGCATCGCCGCCATTTCGCATGAGCGCACCGGATCCCTTGGCGAAGCTCCGCCGCTTCGTGCCCTTGTTGACCTTGGTCATCCTCCTGCAGGCCGGCTTTCTCGTGTACGCCCTGTTCGCCGCCAAGCTCCCGAAGGTCTGGCCCCTGCTGGTGGGCGACCTCGTGTTCTCCGGCATCCTGCTCTTCGTGCTCTGGCGGTTCCTGGTCCGCCGCCGTCAGGGCTAGGCCTTGATCAGCTTCAGGAGTTCCTTGCGGCGGGCGCGGATCTCGCGGCAACCGGCCTTGGCCAGGCGGTCGGTCGAGAAGGCTTCCACGGTCAGGCTGGCGACGGCGGTGCCGTAGATCATGGCCTGCTTGAGGGTCGCGAAGTCGGTCGTCCCGGCCGAGGCCAGGTAGCCCAGGAGGGCGCCGGCGAAGCTGTCGCCGGCCCCGGTGGGGTCGCGCAGCTCGGTCACCGGGTAGGCGGGCAGCATGAAGAGGCCTTCCTCGTGGAAGAGGACCGCGCCGTGTTCGCCCTTCTTGATGATGACGGTCTTGCAGCCGTGCTTGCGCAGCGCGTGGCCGGCGACGATCACGTTGGCCTCGCCGGTGAGCTTGGCGGACTCGGTGTCGTTGACGACGAGCAGGTCCGCGCGGCGCATGACTTCGCCGAGCTTGTCGCGCTGCGTCTCGATCCAGATGTCGATGGTGTCGGCGAGCACGAAGCGCGGCGCGTCGAGCTGGTTCAGGACCTCGAGCTGCAGGTCGGGGCGGATGTTGCCGAGCATCACGAACGGCGTCGCGCGATGCGCGGCGCCCAGCCGCGGCTTGAAGTGCTCGAAGACGTTGAGCTGCAGGTCCTCGGTGTCGCGGCGGTTGTAGTTCTCGTGGTAGCGCCCGCGCCAGCAGAACGTGCGGCCGGAGGAATCGGTGAGCAGGCCGTCGAGGTCGATGCCGCGCTTGGCGAGCTTCTTGCGGTCGCGGTCGCGGAAGTCATGGCCGACGACGCCGACGATCCGGGGCGGCGCGAAGTAGCTCGCGGCGAGGCAGGCGTAGGACGCGCTCCCGCCGAGGATGCGTTCGCCTTGGTCGTGCGGGGTGACGATGCTGTCGTAGGCGACGGAGCCGACGACGAGGACGGGGTCGGCCTCGCGGCCCTTGTTCTTGATGCGGGTGGGAGTGGTCATGAAAAAAGGTCGGGGCGCACGTCACGAAGACGGTAGAGCGCGAGCAGGGCGAGCGAATGCTGCGCCGGGTTGGCCAGCGCCTGCGCGAGCGCGGCCTTGGGGCTGACGGCGAGGACTTGGATCTCCTCGTGCTCGTCGGGGGCGCGCCGGCCCGTGGGGCGCACGCCTTCCAGCAGCACGAAATGGCAGCGATTGGCCTGGATCGCGGGGTTCGGCGCGCACGTGCCGAGCAGGCTGGCGCGGCCGCCGGCGAAGCCGGTCTCCTCCTCGGTCTCGCGCACGGCGGCGAGCACGGGGTCCTCGCCGCGCTCGATGATGCCGCCCGGCGCCTCGGTGGAAAGGTCGCGCGTGCCGAAGCGGTATTGGCGGACCATCACGAGCCGGCCGTCTTCGGTGAGCGGGAGCGCGAGCACCCAGTCGCCGGAACGGAGCACAAAAAAATCACCCTCTCGTTGGTCGAGAGGGTGATTACAATGTTCCTTGTAAACCCGGAAAACCCTGCAGTCGGCGTGGAGCTCTTCGTGCTGGACGGACCAGCGAGAGGGCGCCGACATGCGTGAACTTACTTGGTCTTCAGGACCTGACCGATGCGCAGCTTGTTGGAGTCGACGCCCGGGTTGAGGTCCTGGAGGGCCTTGAGCGAGATGCCGGCCTTCTTGGCGATGGAGCTGAGGGTCTCGCCCTTGGCGACGGCGTGCTGGCCGGGGCCGGTCGCGGTGTTGGCCTTGCCGGAACCGGCGGTGGCCTTCGGAGCGGAAGCGACTTTCTGGAGAGCGGTGATCTGTTCGCCGAGGGTCTTCTCGTTGAGGGCGATGTCGGCGAGTCCCTTGTCGAGGTCGGCGCGGAGGGCCTGGACGTCGGCGGTGTTGGCCTTGCCGGCGAGCGCGGCGCCGAGTTCGGCGACGCTGGTCTTGGCGGCGGCGGCTTCATCGCCGGCGGCCTGAGCGGCGCCCTTGGCCTTGATGCCGAGCACGAGGCCGGCGGCGCCGAGAGCGAAACCGAGGATACCCACGATGAGCGGGAGCTTGGATTCGGAAGAAGAGGAGGAGATGTTGTCGTTTTCCATGTGTGGAGGTGTTTTGCGGGTTGGAACAGTTGGAGATTAGCGGTTTGACACGGACGGCAACACAAAATCAGACTGTTGGTTCGGGTACCGGGCAGTATCTCAATTGGTAGAGTCCCTGCTTTGGGAGCAGGGTGTTGCAGGTTCAAGTCCTGTCTGCCCGACCACCCGACGTGTCAGAAGCAAGCCAGGAGACCCCTCAGGCGTAAGCGAGGACCTGTCCGCCTTTGATCACGGTCACGTGGTTGGCGCCGTCCGGTCGGGTCGAGGCTTCGGTCCGGCCGATCACCTGGGCTTCGAGGCCAAGCTCGGCCGCCAAGCGCAGGGCGACTTCGGCGTCCTTGGGCTCCAGGAAGACCTCCAGGCGGTGCCCCATGTTGTAAACCTGGTGCATTTCCTTGGCTTCCGTGCCGCTGACCCGGGCGATTTCGGCGAAAATGGGGGGCGTCGGGAAGAGGTTATCCTTGATGAAATGCACCTTGGAGCCGAACCGGCGGCACTTGGTCTGGCCGCCGCCGGAGCAGTGGACCAGGCCTTTGACCCGCTGGTTGCCGAGGGCCTGGAGCAGGCGCAGGGCGTAGGGGGCATAGGTCCGGGTGGGGGAGAGGAGGGCCTGGCCGACGGTCAGGGTCGAGCCGGGGAGGGGGTCCGTCAGGCGATGGGGGCCGCAGTAGGCCAGGTCGGCCGGGGTCGCCTTGTCGTAGGTTTCGGGATACTTCTCGGCGTAGTACTTCGAAAGGAGCTCGTGGCGGGCGCTGGTCAGGCCGTTCGAGCCGATCCCGCTGTTCTCGGCCGCCTCGTATTTGGCCCGGCCGTGGGAGGCGATGCCGACGATGACGAGGCCGGGGACGACGCGCGCGGCGTCGACGACTTCCGCGCGGGCGAGGATCGCCGTCGCGGTGGAATCGACGGTGAGCGTGGGCGTGAGGTCGCCGACGTCGGCGGTCTCGCCGCCGCCCGAGGTGATGCCGAAGCCCTGCTCGCGCAGCATGGCGAGCACGTCCTCGGTGCCGTTGATGAGCTCCGCGAGGATCGCGCCGGGGATGGCCTTGGCGTTGCGGTTGATGGTCGAGGAGAGGATGACGCCCTTGGTCACGCCGACGCACAGGAGGTCGTCGATGTTCATCACGATGCTGTCCTGCGCGATGCCGCGGAACACCGACGCGTCGCCGGTCTCCTTCCACCAGAGATACGCGAGCAAGGCCTTGGTGCCGGAGCCGTCCGAGTGGGTGACGACGCACTTCGTGGCGTCACCCGTCAGGTGGTCGGCGACGATCTTGCAGAAGGCCTGCGGATAGAGGCCGGGGTCGAGGCGGTCGACGGCGGCGTGCACTTCGCTCTTGGAGGCGGAGACGCCCCGGGCCGCGTATCGGCCGGAATCAGAGGAGGGCTTGCTTTCGTGCGCCATGGCTCTTGCGTGCTTATCTCCGACCCTGCTATTCGGTCAACGCCCTTCTCCCTCGTGCTGCAACTCTTCCTCCGGCATCCCTGGCTCCGTCGCCTCTCCGCGGCGTTGGTCGGGCTCCTGCTCGGCGTCGCGCTGGTCGCCGCCTGGGGTTGGTGGAACACGCGCAGCCTCCGCGCCCTTGCCGACGATCTCCGCCAGGCCTACGAGTCGCATGACGCCGTGGCGATGGAGCAGCTCTTCTGCTGGGACGGCGTCGACGCCGCCACCCGCGGCCGCATCCGTTTCGTCATCCTGCAGGAACACGAGCTGCCGGTCGCGGCGGTCACGGCGCGCCCGCTCAACGCCTTCGACCGGCAGGCCGGCCCGGGCCTGCGTCCGAACCTCCCGCCGACCGGCGCCATCGAGGTGACCTTCGCCACCGCGGACCGCCTGTCGGCCAGCTACCTGGCCGGCCGCGACGGCTTCCGTCATAAGCTGATCGTCATGCTGCCCGCGAACTGACGCGCATTCTTGACAGCCGCCCGCCGCCTTCCAATTAATCAGACCCTATGGCCGACAAGAACGACAAGCGTCCGGAAAGCGTCCCGGGCAAATTCTACGTGGATTCCCAGTGCATCGACTGCGACCTCTGCCGCGAGACCGCCCCGAAGTCCTTCACCCGCCAGGACGACGGCGGCTATTCCTACGTCTTCGCCCAGCCGACCGACCAGGAAGGCATCGACAAGTGCATGGAAGCCCTCGAAGGCTGCCCGGTCGACGCCATCGGCAAGGACGGCGACGAATAATCGCCCTCGCGTCCTCTCCCTGCGCCCCGGACCTCCGGGGCTTTTTGTTTGGTGGCCGCCGGCGCTTCGCCTAGGTTGCGCGCATGGGCGTCAAGATCTCCTGCGAATACCTCGGTGAACTCCGCGTCAAAGCCACGCACGGTCCCTCCGGCACGGTCCTGCATACGGACGCGCCGGTCGACAACCACGGCAAGGGCGAGTCGTTCTCGCCGACCGACCTCACGGCGACCTCGCTCGCGTCCTGCATCATGACGATCCTCGGCATCCAGGCCAAGGGACTCGGCTTGGATTTCCGCGGCCTGCGCGTCGAGGTCGAGAAGCACATGACGGCCCAGCCGCCGCGCCGCATCGCGAAGCTCGAGGCGACGATCCACATGCCCGCGGGCATCGCCGAAGACCTGCGCGACCGCCTTGTCCGCGCCGCCAACGCCTGCCCGGTGAAGCAGTCGCTCCATCCCGACGTCGAGATCGCGCTGATTTGGATTTGGTGAGGGCAGCGTAGATGACGGAGTCGATGACAGCATCGATGACTGAATAGATGAGATGCAATGGGTAGGGTCGGGACCGCGTCACGACAGTGCGCCCCTCAGAATGGAGGACAGCGTGGAGGGCTGAACTGAGTGCTGCATGGATATGCCCGCGACCTGCCACCCGCCACCTGAGAGGTTGCCTCTACTTTTGCACCTTTGCACGCGGCCCCGCCGCATTTGCACGTTTGCACGTCATCTGCATCCGTTTCGCAGCCCGCCAGCGTGCCCCCACCTGCCTCTGCCTATACTCAATACTCGATACTCCATACTCTCCTTCAACCGCCAACCGCTGCTACCACTCCCTCTTCTTATGCCCAATCGTCGCGTAATAAGTCAGGTAGAGATAGCAGGGCAGGATGATCCCATACGCCGCGCGCACGGAATAACGATCCGCCAGCCAGCCGTAGCCGAGCGGCAGGATGGCGTTGCCGCAGAGCCCCATGATCATCACCGACGCCCCGACCTTGGTGAAGCGGCCGAGTCCGTCCAGCGCGAGCGGCCAGACGCCCGCCCAGGTCAGCGAGTTGGCGAAGCCGAGGAGCACCACGAACCATAGGGAGATGTCGGTGACGCGTCCGCCGTAAGGCACGGGCGCGCTCGTCGTGATGATCAGCACGGAGAGCACGACGCCGAGCGTCGTGCAGAACCGCAGCATCGTGAGCTGCGAGACCACGCGCGGGATGAGCGCGATGCCGACCACATAGCCGGTGATCATCGCGGCCAGCACGTAGGACGGGAAGACCTTGGCCTCGAGCAGCGGCAAGCCCATCGACTGCGCGTAGGGGATGATGGTGTCGACGGAGATCACCGACGCGCCGACGTGCAGGAAGATGCCGATCGCCCCGAGGACCAGGTGCGGGAACTGCAGGATGCCGGTCTTATCCGCGTTGGCCTCCGCCACCTCCGTGGTCTCATGCTCGGTGTCGATCTCGGGCAACGGCGAAAGCCGGACGAGGAAGCCGAGCGCGAGCAGCGCCACGCCGACGCACGCGTAGGGCACGACCACCCGGCGGATGAGCTCGTCGAGCGCCGCGGCCTTCTCGGCGGGCGCCATCGTCGCGAGGCGCGCGAAGAGGTCGGTGTCGGTGACCTTGAACACGACGGCCGCGAAGACGATCGGCGCGAGGATGCCGGCGCCTTTGTTGCAGATGCCCATCACGCTGATGCGGCGCGCGGCGGTCTCCTTGGGACCGAGGACGGTGATGTAGGGGTTGGCCGCCGTCTGCAGGATGGCGAGGCCCGCGCCCAGCGTGAACAGGCCGCCGAGGAAGACCCCGTACGTGCGGGTCATCGCCGCGGGGATGAACAGGAAGGCGCCCGCCGCCATCACCCAGAAGCCGATCATCATCCCGCGCTTGAAGCCGGTGCGCTTCAGCAGGTGCGCGGCCGGCAGCGAGAAGACCAGGTAGGAGATGTAGAAGGCGAACGTGACGAGGTACGCCTCGAAGTGCGTCAGTTCGCAGCCGATCTTGAAGTAGGGGATGAGGATCGCGTTCACCCACGACACGAAGCCGAAGATGAAGAACAGCACCGCGATGATCGCGATCGAGACGCGCGTCTGGCCGGGCGTCAGGTCGCGGGCATGGACAGGGGCGGAACTCATGCGCGGGGTGACGTCAGCCTGCCGCCTCGCCGGCCTTGGGCAATAAAAAGACCCCGGCGGTCCGGGGTCTGGGTCGCGGCCGAAGCCTAGCGCACGGACACCTTCGGTTTGACGAGGAAGGTGTGGCCGTTGCTGCACGCGTAGGTGTGGCCGGCGGCGCCGGTCCCGGTTCGCGTCACCTTTCCTTTGCAAGGCAGGCCGGCCTTGTCCTTCTGCGGACACATTTCGTCGGTCACGCCGTGGCCGTTCGGTTCGGCCGCGATCGCCCAGGTCAGGCCGCAGAGCAGGAGGCAGAGTCGCATCGGGCTTCAGCGGATATTGAGCGAGGCCGCATGATGCGCCTCGATGGCCTTGTCCAGGGAGCGGACCAGCCCGTCGACGGCCCGGATGTCCGCCGGCGTCATTTCGGCGGGAGGGACGAAGGCGGCGATCTCCTTGTTCGCGTCGCCGAGGCTGCGGCGGATGTCGCCCATCTTCTTGTCCCAGGTCTGCCTGGCCTGCGGGCTCTTGATGTCGACGGGGTAGCCGGGCTTGATGGCGCCGAGGGCCGCCTTGTTCGCGACGATCACCATTTCGCCCACCGACTGGAGCTTGGTGATGGCCTCGGCGAAGCGGGCCTTGTCCTGCGTGCTTTGCGCCGCGGTGTAGGCGCCGAGGGCGGCGCGTTTGGCGGCCGACAGGGCGTCGCGCTGGCTGGGGATCGCCGAGGCCGTGAGGCCGCCGAGCAACAGGAAGAGGAAGGTTCGCATGCCGAGGGCATGACGGCCCCGGCCCGTCTTACAATGAATCTTTACAATAAAAAAGGCCGGCGATTGTAACGGCCGGCGCCAACAGAAAGGCCGCCCGGGAGGGCGGCCTTCGCGGGGGCTTGGTCCCGGGGCTCAGTGCGAGCAGCCGCAACCGCCGGTACCGCAGCCGCCTTCGCTCTTCTGCGCGGGCTGTTCGGTGGAGCAGCAACCGCCTTCCGCGCCTTCTTCGGAAGAGCAGCAACCGCCGCCGGAGCCTTCGCCCGAACCGCAACCGCCGCCGCCGCAGCAGCCGCCCGACTGGTGCGGGTGGCCGTGGGAGAGCTCGGTGAGCTCGGCCGCGCGGACCGAGACGACCTTGATGTCGAAGTGCAGCGTCTTGCCGGCGAGCTCATGGTTGCCGTCGAGGGTGACTTCCTCGCCTTCGATCTTCTTGATCGTGAGGACGCGCATGCCGAGGTTGGTCTCGGCGTGGAAACGCATGCCGACCTGCGGGGTGTTCGCGCCGAACGCGGAGAGAGGGACCTGCTGGAGGAGCTTCTCGCTGTACTCGCCGTAGCCGAGCTGCGGGGGGACGAGGACGCTCTTGGTGTCGCCGGCGACAAGGCCTTCGACGCCCTGCTCGAGGCCGGGGATGATGTTCTGGGCGCCATGGAGGTACTCCATCGGGCCGCGATCGCCCGAGGCGTCGATGAGGTTGCCCTGGTCGTCCTTCAGGGTGTATTCGATGGCGACGACGGTTTCTTTGGCTACGCGCATGGTGATTTGGAGCGTCGAACCTAGGGCTAAACCACGGCGAAGCAAGGCGACAGGTATCTAAACCTTGACCGACCCAGCGGGGATGGCTTCCCTAACCCTCCTGCTGTTTGGGGCCGTAGCTCAGTTGGTAGAGCGCGTCGTTCGCAATGACGAGGCCGTGAGTTCGAACCTCATCGGCTCCACCAGCAGGACTTCCTTCACTCCGCCGAATTCTCGAGGCGGCGGATGGTCGCGTTGACCGGACGGATCTCGTCCAGCTCGTCGCGGCTCGCCGCGCCCCCGAGCTCGCGCACGCGCTCGCCTTGGGGGCGGATGCGCGTCTCGTAGCTGCCGATGGCGGCGTCGAGGCTTTCCGAGGCGGCGAGCAGGCCCTTGCGGACCTTGGTGAAATGCTCGGCGAACTTCACGAGACGGTCGAACAGCTCCGTGGCCTCGGCGGCGATCTTGCCGGCGTTCTCGGCCTGCGCGTGCTGCTGCCAGGCGAGGTTGATCGCGGCGAGGAAACTGATGAGCGTCGCGGGCGTCGCGATCAGGATGCCTTCGCGGGCCGCGGCGAGGATGAGGTCGTTGTCGCCTTCGAGCGCGGTGCTCAGGAGCGATTCGGCCGGGAGGAAGAGGACGACCTTGTCGAAAGGCGTCACGCCCTGCTTCTCCATGGTCGCCGGATAGCTCTTCGCGGCGAGGTCGCGGATGGTCTTGCGCAGCTTGGCGGCATGCGCGGCCACGAGCTCGCGGCGGTTCGGCGCGGCCTGGTCGGCGATGGCGACGTCGAACTCCGGCACCTTGGAGTCGATGATGATGCAGCGGTCGCCCGGGAGCTTCACGATGAGGTCGGGGCGCGCGTCGTCCTGCGAGACCTGCTCGGCGAAGTCGCAGTGCGGGCTGAGGCCGGCCGCTTCCACGACGTTGCGGAGGGTCTGTTCGCCCCACTTGCCGCGGTGCTGCGAGGACTTCAGGACGGAGGTGAAGTCGGTCGTGCTGGTCGCCAAGGCGGCGGTGGTCTCGCTGATGGTCTTCATCTGCTCGCGGACCTGCGTGAGCGCGTCGCCCTGGCTCGCCAGGCTCTGCTGCATGGTCTGGCGGTAGCTGCCGAGCGCGGTGTTGATCTGCGCGATGAGGGGCGAGACCTGGTTCGCGACCTCCTTGGTGACGTCCGGCGTCATGCCCTTGAGGACGTCGGTGCTGGTCTTCTCGAAGGAGATGCGCAGGTCGGCGAGCGCCTTGGTGTAGCGGGCTTCGGCGTCGGCCAAGGCCTTGGCGTGGTCGGCGCGCAGGCGTTCGCTGGCGCGTTCGTGTGATTGCAGGGCCTCGGTCAGCTGCTGGGCCGCGGCGTTGCGGGCGGACTCCGCGCCGGAAGCGCGCGCCTGGGCGTCGGCCTTGGCGGTGCGTTCGCGTTCCGCGGTGGTGTTCGCTTCGCCGAGCTGGCGTCGCAGGTCGTCGATCAGCAGGGCGCTGCCTTTGTCGTCGACGGTCGGGCCGGACGACTTGAAGAAGGAGACGTAGACCTGCACGGCGAGCACGACGAGCAGGAGGGTGGGGACGATATAATCCATCGGGATGTTATGAGAAAGACACTCTGCCCGGGGGCGGGCCTTCCGCAACTTATCCCCGCGGGTCGCCTTCGATCGCGATCGCGTTGCCGAGCTCCCACGCGGCCTCGTAGGCGGCCACGTAGTCGGGCGACGACCAGGCCGGCGCCGCGGCCTCGCCGCCGAGGCCGGCGATGAAGCCGTAGCGGATGCCGTGCGAGATGCGTCGGCGCCGCGGGTTCTCCCGCTGGTTGCTCCACTCGAGCGCGCGCGTGAAGGCTTCGTCCGGGATGGGCGAGACGACCGAGCGGCCGACCTGCCAGGCGACGACGCCGGCATGATCGAGGTCGCTGACCTTGCGGCCGAGGACCAAGGACATCGGTACGGGGCCGTTCTGCCGGCCGGCTTCGATCTGCCCTTGGACCTGGAGGCGCAAGGCGACGCGCCACCGCTCGTCGACGGTCAGCAGGCCGTAGTCGTAGTCCGGATCGTCCGCCGCCGCGTCGCGCAACTCGGTCTTGGCGTAGCGCCGCCACTTGGCCAGCCAGACGTTCCATTGGTCGGTGCCTCGGAGAGGGGGCTTGCCCAGCCAGTCGGGGAGGTCTTCGCGCATCGATAAAAGGGGTCTTTTGTGCCGGTTATGCCGCTTTTTGGTGCCCTGGCAAGCGAAAGGTGAAATAATGTTCACCTTTCTGGGGTCTGGCCCCTATCCTTCAGGGGGATACCTCTTAAAATAACCTCATAAAAACGGATTTTTCGTCGAACTATTCCCCGGGCTTGGTGTTATCCAAGGCGTACCCCTTATTCCAGTGATCAGCACCCATTCGACCCAACGTGAAGGGCGGGCCTCTCTGCCCCTTTTCTGCCTGCTCCTCGCCGCCGCCCTGGCGCCGACCTTGAGCTTCGCGCAGGCCGCTCCGGCCCCCGCCGCCTCGCCGGCTCCGGTCCCCGGCGTCGCCGCCGCCGTCCCGCTCCCGGGACTCAGCGGCTCCGATCAGGTCGGCCCGGTCATCCTGCGCGACGAGACCATCGCCCAGGTCCTCGACCTGATGCAGCGCTGGACAGGCAAGTCCATCCTCCGCCCGCAGGCGCTCCCCGCCAGCGTCTACACGCTCTCGCTCCCGGCTTCCATCACCCGTGACGAAGCGCTCCTCGCCATCGAGACGCTCCTCAACCTCAACGGCATCGCCGTCATCCAGCAGGGCGACAAGTTCCTGAAGGTCGTCCCCAACTTGGTCGCGAAGTCCGAGTCGCCGTCGCTCCTCACGGGCTCGACGCTCACCCTCCCGCCCAGCGGCCGTATCGCCACGAAGATCTACTCGCTGAAGCACGCCAACGCCCAGGAGTTCATCACGCAGATCACCTCGAGCCTCAACACGACCCTCGCTTCGCCGCCCGTCTACTTCGGCCGCAACAACGCCTTCCTGATCACCGACTCGATCACGAACCTCCAGAAGATCGAGAAGCTCGTCGAGCAGCTCGACCGCCCGCAGCTCGAGCTCGTCGTCACCAAGAGCTACACGCTCAAGAACGCGATGGCCGCCGACCTGGTCGCGAAGCTCACCACGATGCTCCGCTCCCCGGCGGTCGCCTCCGGCGGCGCGCCCTTCCGCCTCAGCACGGGCACGACCTTCCTCGCCGATGAGCGCACCAACCGCGTGCTCCTCATGGGCTCCGCCGACCAGCACGACTTCTTCGACAAGCTGATCGACACGCTCGACCAGAAGTCCAACCCGAACACGAAGACGGACGTGATCTTCCTGCGTCACGCCGACGCCCAGCAGGTCGCCACCCTCGTCACCTCCCTCGTCACCGGCCAGACCACCGCCGCCGCCCGCGCCGGCAACACGGTCCGTAACACCACCCTCAACCGCACACCGACCCCGGTCGCCGTCCCGACCGCCGCCGGCGCCGCCGCCGGCACCTCCCAGATGGGCGCCGACGAGTTCAGCAGCAACCTCACCGTGCTCCCGGACGTCCGCAGCAACTCGGTCGTGGTCTCGGGCACCAACGACGACCTCCGCCTCCTCCATGACCTGATCGAGAAGGTCGACATCGTCCTCCCGCAGGTCCGCATCGAGGTCGTCATCGCCGAGGTGAAGCTCTCCGACAACGAGACCAACGGCTTCAACACCCTCGGCCTCACGGTCACCAACGGCAAGCTCGTCGGCATCGGCGGCACCGGCGGCGGCTTCGGCGTCAACGGCGCCAACGCGATCACGACCACGAACCTCCCCGCCAACACCACCCAGGTCGGCGGCTCCCAAGGCACTCTCGGCGCCAATAACAGCCTGAGCGCCACCATCGGCCTCGTCACCACGCCGCGCAAGGGCGACCTCAAGGTCCTCTCGGTCCCGGCCATCACGACGACCCATAACAAGGAAGCCACGATCTTCGTCGGCGAATCCCGCCCGGTCATCACGGGCTCGACGCTCTCGACCACGACCGGCGCCTCGACCTCCACGGTCTCGCAGCGCGACATCGGCATCCAGCTCAAGGTCCTGCCGCTCATCGGCAAGGACGGCGCCGTGCAGCTCCAGGTCTCGCAGTCGGTCGAGGACATCCTCGGCACCACCATCCTCGACGGCAACGAGCAGCCGATCATCGGCCGCCGCACCACCGACTCCTACGTGAGCGCGATGAGCGGCGAGATCGTCGTCCTCGGCGGCCTCCAGCGCACGGTGACGACGAAGTCCACCTCGCGTCTCGGCCCGATCCCGATCATCGGCGACATCCTCGGCTCCTCGACCAACCTCGAGGAGAAGCAGGAGCTGATCATCTTCCTCCGTCCCTACGTGCTCAACAGCACGGCCGTCGACAACCTCGACGCCCTCAGCCGCGCGACCAACAGCGCCATCGGCGGCGAGGTGAAGAAGATCATCGACAACGTCCCCGGCAAGGCGACCGCCGCCCCCGCCGCTCCCGACAAGAAGTAACATGCTGACCGTCGACCGGCACGGACTGCCCTCGGCCCTGGCCGAGCGCCTGACCGACGAAGTGCGCGCTTCGTTCGCGGAGACCCCGCGCGAAGGTCGCTTCAAGTTCCTCGCCCAGGCGCTCAACCTCGACGAGGCCGCGCTCCTCGCCGAACTCTCCCGCCTCACGGGCCTCGAGGTCCTCGACGAGCCCGCCATCGATCCGGAGGGCATGAAGATCCTGCCCGCCCGCATCGCCTCCGAAGCCCAGGTCGTGCCGACGCTCCTCCCCGGCGGCGAAGAAGGCCGCCTCCGCCTCGTCACCGCCCTCCCGCCGGACACCGACACGGCCGACTGGGTCGCGACCTTCGCCACCCGCCGCCCGAAGTGGTACCTCGCCCCGCCCGAACGCGTCAGCGCCCTGATCAACGAGAACTACGGCGTGGGCTCCGGCAGCCTCGAGGACGAAGGCGATGACCTGCCGGCCGCCGAGGCCGCCAACGACGTCGAGGCCGACCAGGACGCCGCGGTCGTCCGCTTCGTCACCGAAGTCCTCACGCAGGCCGTCGCCGAAGGCGCGACGGACGTCCACTTCGAGCCGCAGGAGAACAACCTGCGCATCCGCTACCGCGTCGACGGCATCCTCATCGCGATTCCGCTCCCGGACAACCTCGCCCGCTTCCAGGACGCGATCATCTCGCGCCTGAAGATCATGGCGCGCCTCAACATCTCCGAACGCCGCCTCCCGCAGGACGGCCGCATCAACTTCCGCGACGGCAAGAACGTCCTCGATATCCGCGTCTCGACGATCCCGACGATCTACGCCGAGTCCGTCTCGCTGCGTCTCCTCAACCAGCGCAAGGAGGCCTACAACATGGATCGCATCGGCATGAACGCCGAGGAGCAGGCCGCGGTCCGCAAGGTCCTCGACTACCCGCACGGCATCATCCTGGTCACGGGCCCCACGGGCTCCGGCAAGTCGACCACGCTCAACGCCTTCCTGCAGGCGATCAATTCCCCTGACATCCGCATCGTGACGATCGAGGACCCGATCGAGTACGAGGTGCCCGGCGCCAACCAGGTGCAGACGCGCGCGGAGATCGGCCTCACCTTCGCCGGCGCCCTCCGCAGCACGCTGCGCCAGGATCCCGACGTCATCATGGTCGGTGAAATCCGCGACTTGGAGACGGCCGAGATCTCGATCCGCGCCTCGCTCACGGGTCACCTGGTCTTCTCGACCCTCCACACCAACGACGCGCCCGGCGCGATCACGCGTCTCGTCGACATGGGCGTCGAGCCCTTCCTCGTCGGCTCGGCCGTCGAGCTGGTCATCGCCCAGCGCCTCGTCCGCCGCCTCTGCCCGGATTGCGCCAAGACCGTCCCGGTCGACCCGAAGAAGCTCCTGCCCGCCCTCGAGGCGCTCGGCATGGACGAATCCTTCCTCAAGGGCGTGACGTCGCTCAAGGAAGCCTGCGGCTGCCGCAAGTGCCGCAACACGGGCTACCGCGGACGCGTCGGCGTCTTCGAGATCTTCCATCCGAAGCCGCTGCACGACCTCATCGTCGGCCGCGTCTCCAACCGCGAGCTCACCGAGAAGGCGATCGAGCAGGGCATGCGCCCCCTCGCCAAGGCCGGCTGGCTCAAGGTCGCCGCGGGTCTCACGACCATCGACGAGCTGGTCCGCAACCTGAGCTCGAACGAATAAGCCGCGATGGCCGTCTTCAACTACACCGCGCGCGACGCCGCCGGCGCCGTGACCGAAGGCACCATCGAGTCGCAGACGCGCCGCGAGGCGCTCCGCAAGCTCCAGGCCCGCGGGCTCAAGCCCGTCAAGGTCGAGGAAGCCGGCGCCGCCGTCCGCGCCAAGGAAGCCGTCCGCGAGGGCGGTCCGTCCGACAAGGAGCTCGAGCCGACCGAGGCCGAGTGCCTGCCTTTCCTGGAAGCGATGGCCGACCTGGTCCGCTCCGGCATGTCCGCGGGCGAAGCGCTGCGCCTCCTCGCCCTGCGCCTCCAGAAGTCCCGCCTGCGCGTCCTCTGCGCCGGCATCTGGTCCAAGCTCGGCGAAGGCCAGAGCCTCTCGGTCGCGATGGGCGGCTACCCGAAGGTCTTCGACGGCCAGACGCTCAACCTCATCGCCGCCGGCGAGGCCACGGGTAATATCCGCGACGTCCTCGAGCGCCTGATCACCCACTTCACGGAGCAGAAGGAGTTCAAGCGCAAGCTGGTCAGCGCGATGGCCTACCCGCTCTTCATCTGCGTCATCGCCGTGGGCGTCGTGATCTTCTTCGTGCTCTTCCTGCTGCCCCGCCTGCAGACGCTGCTCACCTCCCTCGGCGGCAAGCTGCCGCTGTCCACGAAGCTGCTGATGACCTTCGCCGACGTCTTCGTGGTCGTCGGGCCGATCGTCTTCGTGGCGGCCATCCTTACGGTCATCGGCGTCGCCCGCTGGCGCAAGACGGAGGAAGGCAAGGTCGCCTCCGACGCGCTCCTGCTCAAGGTGCCGCTCGCCGGCTCCTTCGTGATGCGCGTCTCGGTCCTCAACTTCTGTCATACGCTCGCGGTGCTCCTCGAGAACGGCATCACGACCGCCGAGGCCCTCCGCCTCGCCGAGAAGACCGCCCCGAACCGCGCGCTGCGCCAGCAGCTCCGCGAGGCCACCGACCGCGTGCTCGAAGGCGACAGCCTCTCGAAGGCCCTCGCCCGCACGGGCTACTTCCCGCGCCTGCTCCTCGACCGCGTCGCCGTCGCCGAGCAGACCGGCAACCTGGCCCCCGGCCTCCGCGATATCTCGCGCTCCTACCGCGCCGAGCTCGACCGCTGGCTCGGCACGATCTCGCAGACGATCTCCGCCTCGGTGCTCGTGGCCGCCTTCTCGTTCGTCGCCTTCATCGCCTTCGCGATCGTCGCCGCCGTCTTCGAGGTCAGCTCCAGCTTCCGCTTCTGAGCGACGCCTCTGCGTCGCACGGGGTAACTGCTGCGAAGCAGGGTAGGGACGCGTCGGCGACGCGTCCGCTGTCTTGCGGGTAGGGTCGGGACCGCGTCACGACATAGCCTGTAATTTCATTCTCAGGTCCCAGGTCTCGGCCGTCAGGTATCAGGTTCAGGTTATCAGCACCAGGTTCAGGTTCGGGCCATCCCGCACCCGTACCTGAACCCGAACACCCGAACCTGGCTCCCGATTGCCGAGACCCGGGACCTGAAAATATTCCCGCCACCCGCCACCCGAAACGGTTGCCTCTTATTTAGTAGCCTCGGGCTCCGGCTCCGTCGTCTTCGCGCCGCCCGGGATCTCTCCGAGGAGCTCGAGCGCGGTGACGGTGGCCTTGAAGGTGACGGTGCCCGCGCTGCCGCGGTCGGCCGTCATGGAAAGGTTGCCGATGGCGAGGTACGGCGCGCGCGACTTCACGCTTTCGTAGAAGCGCAGGACGCTCGCGAGGTCCGCCTTGCGGCAGCTCATCTGGAGCGAGTGGATCGCGAACTTGCCGGCCTTGGTGGTCTTGGGCGATTCGGTGTTGGCGCTCAGGCCGGCTTCCTTGGTGGCGTTCACGGCCTCGGCGACGAGCTTGGCCTGGTCGTAGCCATGGCCGGAGTCGAGCCCCTGCACGGCGATCGCGGTCGCGTTGCGGATCTCGCGTTCCTTCGCGAGCCACGACTTCTGGACAAGCGCGCTCTCCTCGAGCGAACGCCAGTCGTCCCAGCCGCCGCGGACGCGGGCCCAGGCGCCGGTCGACCAGAGGGTCGCCGCGACGAGCAGCGCGGCGAGCGCCATGAAGCGCTCGCGGGGTTTCAGGCTGAAGAAGAAGTGTTTCATTGTTTGATGGTCTCGGCGGCCTTGAGGAGCGCGGCCTGCTTGAAGGTGATCTCGAGGCGGAAGGTGGTGGAGGTCTCGCGCACGCGCGGCTCGCTGTTCGTCACGGCCTCGACCTCCGGCATGGCCTGGACGGCCTTGAGGAAGTCGGAGATGTCCCCGGCGTTCGGGGTCTTGGCGTCCACGGTCATCATGGGCTTGGCGATGGTGCTGTCCTTGGCCTTCTTGATCTCGCAGTGGATGTTGGTGAACTCGACGGTCGCCGGGCGCTTCTCGTTCACGAGGGCGAGCATCTCCATCGGGAGCAGGCGCTTGACGCCGAGCTCGAGGATGCGCGAGGTGATGCCCTGCGACGCCTCGATGTCCTCGACGCGCGGGCGGCGGGCCTCGTTCGCGACCTCGAGCGAATGCGACCGCATGCCGACGACGAGGCCGGCGATGTCCAGGAGGAGCGAGACGACGAGCACGGCCGCGCCGAGGCGGGCCGCGTTCCAGAGCACGAGGTTGAGGCGCTCCTTCTTGCGGCGCTCGGCCAGGAAGTCGCTGTCGCGGATGTCGGAGTCGTCCAGGCCCTTCTTGGGGATGGTGTAGGTGCCTTCGAAATCGCCCTTCAGGACGAGGTCGCCTTCGACGAGCGAACCGGCCAGGGCGCCGGTGACGTTCTCGACGGCGGTGTCGGCGGGGAGGTCGGCGCGCGCCGCGGCCTCGCGGGCGATGCCGGCCTCGTCGGCGTCGGCGAGCTCGGCCACGACGATCGCGGCGGGCAGCTCCTCGCCGGCTTTCCAGGCGAGCGCGGTGAGCCGTTCATCGCCGCGGTGCACGACGATGCCGCCGGCGGCGGGGCGATGGCCGCACAGGGCCAGGAACTCGGGGACGACCTGGCAGTCTTCCGGCCAGGCGAAGCTTTCCTCCGCGGTGAAGCGGCGGCGGTGGGCGGCGTAGGCGAGCGCCTGCTTGCCGTCGGCCGACGTGACGAAGCCGACGAGCATCTGCTCGAGCGGGAAGGGGGAGATGGCCTCGAGCGCGAGGTTCACCTGGCCGGGGACGTCCTCGCCCTCGACGGTGAGCCGACGGACGAAGAAGCGGTTGCCGGGGAGCATCGCGGCTTCCTGCGGCTTGGCATCCTTGAAGAGACGCGAGAGGGGAGAGGTCATTTGGAAAGTGGCTTCGTGGCCCGAGGGGCGGTGGCGGCGGAGGGTTCGGCGGGCGCCGCAGGCGCGGCAGGGTCGGTGGAGTCTTCGGTCGGCTTAGGGGCGGGCGGGGCTCCGTTGTCTTCTTCCCAGGCGAGGATCTGGAACGGATACGCGATCGTCTTGCTGGCGACGCGGCCGCTCATGGTCGATTTGCCGAGGGTGGCCGGCGCTTCGATACCCGGGGTGAGGTAGGGGGAGGGGTTCGTCGTAGTCGACCGCGGAACGGCTGTCGAGGTTCCCGTTGTCCGGGGGGTCGTGGTGGTCGTGCCGGTCCGGCTCAGGCCGATGCTGGGGTCGGTGTCGGGGTTGGCCGCGGCGGTGGGATAGGCGACGTCCTCGCGGATGGCGACCAAGGCGCTGACGCGGCACTTGGACAGGCCTTCCTTCACGGTCACCCGGACCCACATGAGGATGACCTCGTCGTCGAACTTGGCCATGTTGATGCCGCCGCCGACGAGCTGGCGCACCTCGCTGGTGACGCGGAAATAAGGCGGGGTGCCGACGATGCGCTTGCCGATCTCGTTCTGGCGCTCGCGGATCAGGGCGACCTGTTTCTCGTCCAGCCCCTGCGAGAGGAGCACGGCGTCCGAGGCGGTGTTGATGTTGGCCTGGGGGAAGGTGTACAGGCTGACGCAGTCCTTGAAGGCCTGGAAGATCGGGGTCGCCCGGCCGAGCTCGTCGAAGAACATCTCCTTGGCCACGCCGATGGAACGGAACTCCTCGAAGCTGCGGATGGGCCGGCGCGCGGGACGGAACGAGAGCGTGCTGCGCTGGTAGGCGGCGTCCGTCGCCTCCTCCTCGATGGATTCGTAGGACTTGCTCTGCCACGCGACGATGGCGTCCGACACGCGCTCGGCGTCGCGCTGCTCCATGCCGAGGGAATAGAGCAGCTGGATGAGGTCGTTCTTGGAGAGCACGCTCAGCGGGAGCTTCGCGGTCTCGTCCTCGTACTCGAATTTCACCTCGAGCCCGTCGCGCGGCGGGAAGCCGGCGTAGGCGTGCGGGTCGTCGTAGCCCTGCGAGGGCGCGTGCACCTTGTTGAGGTCGATCGAGCGGATCTCGGCGATGACGGCCAGCGCGAGCTCGAGCTCCGACTGCGCGTCGGCCCGCAGGCGGCGGCGGTCCGCGTCGCGCGTGGCGATGGCGAGCTCGAGGGAGTTGTCCTCCATGAACCGCGCGAGCAGCAACGAGGCCAGCGTGATGAGCACGAGGACGACGATGATGACCGAGCCGCGGCGCTTCTTCGTGCTCATGGCGTGGACGCGCCGGAGCGCTTGATGGGGAGGTTGAGGACCTTGGTGGCCTTCAGCGAGCCGCGCTCGAAGAGGAGATGGATCCGCGCGGGCTTCTTCCACGTCGTGCCGCCGACGTCGTTCACGGGCTCTTCCTCGACTTTCCATTCCTTGAGGTCGGCGTCGTAGTACTCGTAATGGATCGCGGTCACGAACGGGCTGATGACGGTCTCGTGCTTGTCGGTCTTGTCCCGCTCGATCTCGAGGCGCGACTGCCACTGGAACACGAGCCCGCGGCCTTCCTCGACGAAGACGTTGAAGTCGACGTCGGGCAGGGGCGCCTCGGGCCAGTCCGCCAGGCGGCCGGCGTCGGCGAGGAGGAAGCTGAGGCGCGGCTTGGTGGTGCCCGCGCCGTCGTCGACGTCCTTGAGCGCGACGCCCGACGAGCTCGGGCCGTAGGTGGCCTGCTCGAACGCGTTGCGCACGAGCGCGGTCGCGGCGCGCGCGTGCTGGTCGAAGAGCCGCTTGTCGCGCCCGCCGCCCCAGAGCTCGCTCATGGAGAAGAGGAAGGTGTTGAGCGTGACCATCAGCACGCCGAGCAGGGCGAGCGAGACGAGCATCTCGAGCAGCGTGAAGCCGCGGCGGAGGGTCGCTTTCATCGCTTGGCCGGCCGCGCGGCGGGCTGCCCTCCGGGTTGGCCGCCCTTGGCGGGCTGGCCGTTCTTGCCGTTCGCCGGCGTCGCGGGCTGCCCCTTGCCGCCCTTGCCGTTGGCGCCGGTCTGGCCGGGCACGAGTTTCTTGCCGCGCGTGGGCGCGCTGATGAACGCGGAGTTGCCGTCGGCTTCCTTGTAGCCGCGTTCCTTCTCGAGGCGCTGGCGCGCCTCGTCGCGGATCTTCTGGCGGTCCGACGGGATCGACCAGGTGGGGCGCAGGAGCATGCGCGTCTCGTTGAACTCCTCGGGGTCGCCGCCGTCCTTCTCGATCTCCGCGGTGAGCTGCACGGCGAAGAGGTCGCTCACGGCGGTGGCCTCGATCTTGCCCTTCCAGCGCGCGGTGCGGCCGCCGGGCAGGTGGATCTCGCCGCCGGTCTCGACGTCGTCGAAGCCGGGGGTCTCCATCAGCGCGGCGCGGCAGCGCGCGAGGTCGTCCAGGCGCTGCTCGTCCTGCTGCAGCGCGAGGCGTCCCATCAGGACGTTCGAATAGGCGGCGCCCAGGCTCACGGCCGCGAGCGCGAAGATGGCGAGGCTCATGAGGACCTCGATGAGGGTGAAGCCGCGGCGTCTCATTTGGCGTCGACGGCCGGCAGCGGCGCGCAGGTGAGCGGGTCGATCGGGACGATCGTCCGGTTCTCGTTGCGGGAGATGTCCAGGCGCACGCGGTCGCACGTGCCGTCCGGGTAGAAACGCATGCGGGTGAGGGCCTTCTCCGTGGCCACGCCGCCCAGCAGGATCGCGCCGGTGCTCTCGGGCGCGAGGATCTTGACCTTCACGCCTTCGACCTTGGGGAGCTTCTCCTCGGTGCGCGGATGCGCCTCGTCGGCGTTCTCCTCGCCCCACTCGAAATCAGGTCCGTCCTCGTCGGCGTCGTCCTTCGGCGCGAGCTCGAGGACCTTGCCTTTCTCCACCGCCTGGCGGCGGATGGTCTGCAGCAATGCCATCAGCGCGTCCTCAGGATCCGAACGCGCGGTGCCCTTGAGCAGCTGCGCCGAGCCGCCGATCATGACGGCCGCGAGCATGCTCATCAGGCCGAGGACGAGCAGCGTCTCCAGCAAGGTGAAGCCGCGGCGCGCCGGATGGCCGGCTCGATGCTGCGGAGCCGGGTTCACCAGTTGCCGATGTCGTCGTCGGTGTCCGGCTTCTTGTCGCGGCCCATCGAGAAGAGGTCGTAGCTCTCGGTGTTCTTGGTGCCGGGGTAGCGGTACTGGTACTCCTGGTTCCACGGGTCGATCGGCGTGCGGCCGCCCTTGGCTTCCATGTACGGTCCGCGCCACTTGTCGGCCTTGCCTTCCGGCGCCGTGATCAGGGCCTTGATGCCTTCCTCGGTGGAAGGATAGTCGCCCATGTCGATGCGGTAGCGGACGAGCGAGGTCTTGAGCGACTCGTTGACGAAGAGCTTGGCGACGCCTTCCTGGCTCTGGCCGAGGATCTTGTCGGTGTTCGTGACGGCGAGGCCGACGAGCATGCCGACGATCGCGACGGCGATCAGGATCTCGAGCAGGGTGAAGCCCTTGCGGAGACGGCGGGCGGTGTTCTTTTGGACGGTGGTCATGGAGGGGATGGGAAAGGGCTCAGCGGACCTTCGGGGTCTTGGTCTTGGTCGTCGGGGCGACCGGCACGGCGCCCTTGCTCGTCGTGGCCTCGCCGCCGCGGTCGCCGCGGGAACGTCCGTCGGTGGCGCCGCCGTCCGGACCGCGCTTGCCGAACTTGTCGCGCATGGACTGGCGGAAGGCTTCGATCTGCTCCGGGGTGAGGTTGGCCGGACCGCCCGCTCCGGGCACGCCCGCGACCGCCGCCTGCGGGGCGACGGCGTTCGAGACGGCCGCGAGCTGCGCGGCGCTGGGGCCGCGGTACGCGATCACGACGGCCTGGTGCAGCGCCATCTGCTGGGGCTGGCCGCCGTTGTCGATGACGAGGGTCTCGTTCGCGGCGTCGAAACCTTTCACGACGACCGGCACGTTGGTCGACGGCGCTTCGCCTTCGGCCACCCAGCTCGACTGCTTGGTCTGGGTGTTGTAGATGCTGTAGTAGTTCACGCCGCCTTCGGCATACATGCCGCGGAACTCGAGCGTGCTGGGAGCCACGCCCGGACCGGCCGGAGCGCCCGTGCCGCCGAAGGGCGAGTTCTTGACGAGGCCTTCGAGGTCGATGGCCGAGGCGGTGCCAAGGCCGAGCAAGGCCGCGGTCAGCAGGCTGCCAGTGAGACGGGGGAGGGTGCGCATCTTCTTTAAAGGGGTGGGGTATCTCTAAAACACCAAGCAAGGGGTTAGGTTGCCAACTTCATCGCCATCTTGGACGCCGCTCAGAAGGGTATCGAGGAATAATGCCAAAAGAGGCCATTTTCACCCTATTATGGGCATGAAACCCCCAAGAAACGTCCGAATCGTCCTATCCAATCGATTAGCAATCAGCCGTTTACGACTTTTTACGACTTTTTGACAACTTTTTGACGGTTTCGGCCTTTGGTTTGCAACCTCGCCCCTCCCTCTCTGTTTAAATGACGGATGCAGCTCCCGGCCCCTCGCGCAGCATGGCCCACCCCGATCTTCGCGATGCTCGGGGCGGTCGTCTCCGCCTGGGTCGCCCCGCTCTCCGCCCAGGACTTCCAGCAGGACGTCAAACCGTTCCTGAGCAAGTACTGCTACGAGTGCCACGACGCCGAACTCGCCAAGGGCCACCTCGACCTCGAGGCCTTCAAGGACGACGCCCGCTTCTTCCGCGACCAGCGCGTCTGGCGCGAGGTCGTCAGCCAGGTGACCTCGGGCGAGATGCCCCCGGCCAAGGTCAAGGTCCGCCCCTCGCCCGCCGAGATCGAACACCTGCAGACGTCCGTCCATAAGCTCCTCGCCAACGCCATCGCGAAGGCGAAGCCGGATCCGGGCGACGTCACGATCCGCCGCCTCAACCGGATGGAGTTCAACAACACGATCCGCGACCTCTGCTTCCTCGACGAGAACTTCTCCGCCGACTTCCCGGCCGATGACACGGGCTACGGCTTCGACAACATCGGCGACGTGCTCACGTTCTCGCCGGTCCACCTGGAACGCTTCCTCGCCGTGGGCGAACTGATCGCCGCCAAGGCGATGCCTGCCGCGCCCGCGGAACTCGACGGCACGGGGCTCGCGATGATCGAGATGCTGCCGAAGGGCCGCCGCGACCAGCAGCAGCGCTACTTCGACCCGTCCCCCTACCTCACGGGACCGATGACCGCCCCGCGCGACGGCGATTACCTCATCTCGGTCAGCCTCCGCTCCACGGGTCCCGCCGGCGATCCGCCCGCCAAGGTCTCCTTCTCGGTCGACGGCAAGGAGGTCGGCACCTACCAGTTCAAGTCGGTCCGCAAATCCGAGGTGGCCGAGGTCAAGGTCCCGGCCCTCAAGGCCGGCCAGCACGAGTTCACGCTGAAGTGGCTCAACCCGCCCGCGAAGATCCCCGGCAACGCCCGCACGCTCTCGGGCCTCCGCCTCCGCCTGCTCGGTCCGACCGACACGCGCACCGAGCTCCAGCGCCGCCTCGCCGCGGTCATCGGCAACACGTCCGGCGAAGTCCGCGCGAAGATGGTCGCGAACTGGTTCGTGAGCCGCGCCTTCCGCCGCCCGGCCACGCCCGTCGAGCTCGCCCGCTACGCCAAGGTCTTCCTCGAAGCGGAGAAGGCCGGCGGCAACTGGGAGTCCGGCGCGCAGTCGATGATCGCCGTGGTCCTCGCCTCGCCGAAGTTCATCTTCCGCGGCGAACAGGACGAGAAGCCGACCGAGAAGGAAGCCCACCCGATCGGCGAGTTCGCCCTGGCCTCCCGGCTCAGCTACTTCCTCTGGGGCTCGATGCCCGACGATGAGCTCTTCCAGCTCGCCTATTCGGGCAAGCTCTCCGCCAACCTCGAAGCCCAGGCGCGCCGCCTGCTCAAGGACCCGCGCGCGCAGTTCCTGACCCAAGGCTTCGGCCTCCAGTGGCTCCAGCTCCGCCAGCTCTCGACGGTCTCGCCCGACCCCTCCCTCTACCCGAAGTTCAGCGAAGGCGTCCGCACGTCGATGATGAAGGAGACGGAGCTCTTCTTCGCCGAGGTGGTCCGCGAGGACCGCGACGTGCTCGACCTCGTCGACGGCGACTTCACCTACCTCGACCGCACGCTGGCCGCCTTCTACGGGATCAACGCCGAGTTCCCGCGCGGCCGCGACCGCGGCGAGTGGGTCCGCGTGACGCTCCCGAAAGGCGAACGCGGCGGCATCCTGACGCACGCCTCCATTCTCACGGCGACCTCCAACCCGACCCGCACGTCCCCGGTCAAGCGCGGCAAGTGGATCCTGGAACAGATCCTCGGGACGCCGCCGCCGCCCGCCCCGCCTTCCGTGCCCACGCTCGAAGGCCAGCAGCTCAAGGGCAACCTCCGCGAACGCATGGAGCAGCACCGCCGCGACCCGGCCTGCGCCTCCTGCCACTCGCGCATGGACGCCATCGGCTTCGCGTTCGAGAAGTTCGACGGCGTGGGGCTCATGCGCACGACCGACGAGGGCAAGCCGATCGACCCTTCGGGCAAGCTCTCCGACGGCCGCTCCTTCGCCGGCGCGGGCGAGCTGAAGCAGGTCCTCCGCAAGGATGGCACGAAGGTGGTCCGCAATCTTTCCACGAAGCTGCTGACCTACGGCCTGGGCCGCGGGCTCGACTACTACGACGGCCCGGCGGTCGATAAGATCACGGAATCGGCGATGAAATCGGGCAACCGCTTCTCCGCCCTCGTCCTGGGCGTGGTGATGAGCGACCCTTTCCGCCTCCGCCGCGGAACATCGCAGGTTGAAAGCGGGTCTGAATCCCCTAAGAAGAAATAACCCCCGTCATGAAGACCGACCTCCTTCCTCGCCGTACCGTCCTCAAGGGACTCGGCGCCGTCATGGCCCTGCCGTGGCTCGAGGCGATGGGTCTCCAGACTTCCTGGGCCGCCGGCAACACGCCCGCGAAGAACGCCGCGCCGAACCGCATGGCGTTCCTCTACGTCCCGAACGGCGTCAACATGGACGGCTGGCGCGTCGGCGCCGAAGGCGCGCTGCCTTCGAAGCTCCCCGCGATCCTCGCGCCGCTCGCCGCCCATAAGTCCGACTTCTCGATCCTGACCGGCCTCGCGGCCGACAAGGCCCGCCCCCACGGCGACGGCGGCGGCGACCACGCGCGCGCGATGTCCGCCTTCCTCACGGGCGCCCAGCCCCGCAAGACCGACGGCGCCAACATCCGCGCGGGCATCTCGGCCGACCAGATGGCGGCCTCCCGCATCGGCGACCGCACGCGCCTGGCCTCCCTCGAGATCGGCACCGAAGCCAGCAAGCTGGCGGGCGGCTGCGACTCGGGCTACTCCTGCATCTACCAGTCCAACATCTCCTGGCGCTCGGCTACCCAGCCGATGCCGAAGGAAGTGAACCCGAAGCTGATCTTCGAACGTCTCTTCGGCGCGGGCTCCGACCTCGAACGCCAGCGTCGCGACGCCGCCCGCAAGTCCGTCCTCGACGCGGTCCGCGAAGACTACCGTGAGCTCAACGTCCGCCTCGGCGCCGACGACCAGCGCAAGCTCGACGAATACTTCACCGCGGTCCGCGAGATGGAGCTGCGCATCGCGAAGTCCGGCACCGACGGCCAGAAGAAGCTGCCGGTCGGCGCGCTCCCGCCCAAAGGCATCCCGGAAAGCTACGCCGAACACCTGCGTCTCCTGGCCGACCTGATGGTCCTCGCCTTCCAGACCGACACCACGCGCGTCGCGACGTTCGTCCTCGCCAACGAAGGCAGCAACCGTTCGTACCCGTTCATCGGCGTGCGCGACGGCCACCACAGCATCTCCCACCACGGCCATGACCCGGTGAAGCTGTCGAAGATCCAAGACATCAATGTCTTCCACTCGACGCAGCTGGCCTACCTCCTCGAACGCCTGAAGTCCGTGAAGGAAGGCGACGGCAATCTCCTCGACCACTCGATGATCGTCTACGGCTCCGGCAACGGCGACGGCGACCGTCACAACCATGACGACCTCCCGATCCTGCTCGCCGGCAAAGGCTGCGGCACGATCAAGCAGGGCCGCCACATCGTCTACCAGAAGGAGACCCCGCTCAACAACCTCTGGGTCAGCATGCTCAACCGCATGGACATCCGCGACGTCCAGCTCGGCGACAGCACCGGCGAACTGAAGAAATTGAGCTGAGCTCAATTTCTTCAGGTCAGAGTATCGAGTCTGGAGTATCGAGTATCGGGGAAGTGCTCTCTGCCTTGGGTAGGGATGCGATGACATCGCATCCGCCTGCCTCCCTGCCGTTCCCAACCGCCAACCGCTAACCGCCAATACCTCGCGGCTCCGCCGCGCGGGGTAGGGTCGGGACCGCGTCACGACATAGTGCCTCTCAGCGTGGAGGACTGCATCGAGGACAGCGTGGAGGTCTGAATTGAGTGCGGAATGGATATGCCCGCCACCTGCCACCCGGGGCTGCCACCCGCCACCCGAAACGATGTATCTGCTTCGCAGCCTGCCAGCATGCCCGCAGCTCCCCACGCGGCCACGGCCGCGTTGCCTCCACTTTTGCACAGGAGCTCCGCTCCGATTTGCACCTTTGCACCTCATAAGCCCCCCTCGGCTCCGCCTGCCTCCCGCTATACTCCATACTCGATACTCCATACTCTCGTTAAGGTTCTCGGCGCGGGCTTCGCCTTGCGCCGCGCAACCTTAACCCTCCATTAAGCCCCTTATTTTCTCAAAATTTAGTTTCCGGCCTCAAGAAACTTTTCGTTCACCTGCGGCGTTCCACGTTCGTACGCTCACCCTATGCACCCCGAAGATCCCTCGTCCGGAAAACCCAACCCGTTCTACCAGCCGGCCTTCGGCCAGGTGGTGCGACGTCAGTTCATCGGCCTGATGGCCGCGACGTTCGGCTGGACGCTCCTGCCGTCCGCCTCCGCGCAGGAGAAGAAAGGGAAGGGCGGCGGCAAAGGTGGCAAGGGTGGCGGCGACGATAGCTCGAAGGCCCGTGGCCCGACTTTCCAAGGCGAATACGTCCTCCCGGAATCCCTCGCGGAATTTTCCAAGGTCTCGCTGATCTTCGGCCGCGCGACCGACAAGGCCATCACGGCCAGCTTCGTGCCGGCCTCCGCCCTCGAAGCGTTCCTCGAGATCGGTACGGCGAAGGGCAAGTACGCCCGCAAGACCGCGGTGACCCAGCTGCCCGCCGGCAAGGCGACGGAAGTCGTCATCGACGGCCTCACGCCGAACACGGAATACTTCTACCGCCTGAATTACCGCAAGCCGGGAGCGGGCAACTACACGCAGCGCGCCGAGGCCCGTTTCTCCACGCAGAAGACCCCGGGCACGTCCTTCGTCTTCACGCTCCAAGGCGACTCGCACCCGGAGCGCGCCCAGGCCAGCCACCCGGACCTCTACGCCCGCACGCTCGCCACCGCCGCCGCCGACAAGCCCGACTTCCATATCTGCATCGGCGACGACTTCTCGATCGAACGCATCCGCACGATCAACGACGCCAACTGCCAGATTCCGTACCTCCTGCAGCGCCCTTTCCTCGGCCTCGTCGGCTCCGTCGGCCAGGTCTTCCTGATGAACGGCAACCACGAGCAGGGCTCGCTCTTCAACTTCACCCAGAAGGACGAACGTCGCGACGTCGCGGTCGGCGTGCAGAAGGCCCGCAACTCGCTCTACCCGATCCCGGGCAACGAGGGCATCTACACGGGCCACGCCGAGCCGTTCAAGGACATCGGCGCGCTCAAGAGCTACTGCGCCTGGACCTGGGGCGACGCGCTCTTCATCCTGCTCGATAACTACTGGCACTCCCCGGCGCTCGTCGACAGCGGCTTCGGCGGCAAGAACGGCAAGGGCGAGAAAGGCGGCGACGACAAGAAGAACCGCGACTGGTGGGGCATCACCATCGGCGACGCCCAGTATCACTGGCTCAAGAAGACCCTCGAGACCAGCAAGGCGAAGCACAAGTTCGTCTTCGCCCACCACGTCCTCGGCTCCGGCCGCGGCGGCGTCGACGAGGCCGACCTCTACGAATGGGGCGGCCAGGGCAAGAAGGGCGAAGGCACCTTCAAGGAGAAGCGCCCGGGCTGGGAGCTCCCGATCCACCAGCTGATGGTGAAGCACAAGGTCAGCGTCTTCTTCCAGGGCCACGACCACCTCTACTGCCAGCAGGAGAAGGACGGCGTCATCTACCAGGAACTCCCCATGCCGTCCGACCACGGTTACGTCGCCTACAACGAAGACCGTTACCAATCCGGCAAGAAACTCCCCAGCGCCGGCTACGTGCGCGTCACCGTCGCGCCCGCCTCCGCCAAGGTCGAATACGTCCGCTGCTTCCTGCCCAAGGACGAGACCAAGGACGCCAAGCACGGCATGATCGCCCATGCCTACGAAGTAAAAGCCCGCCCCGCCTAATCCTGTCTCTAGGTAGGGACAGCACCACGTGCTGTCCTCTGTATCTTAGGTAGGGTCGGGACCGCGTCACGACATAGTCTGTCTCTATAGAATGATGCCTCTGCTTCGCAGCAGTTCACCATGCCAGCAGTGCCCCCGCTGTAATCTCGCCACCTTTGCACATCACTTACCCACCGCCATGCCTCTCCCTAAACTCCATACTCGATACTCCATACTCTCCGCCGCGTTGCGCCCCCCTCGCGGCCTCTGGCCGCGCCTGCTTCGCAGCAGTTCACCCTGCCAGCAGTTCCCCCGCTGTAATCTCGCCACCTTTGCACAGGCGCTTCGCGCCGGTTTGCACTTTTGCACCTTTGCACTGCTCTCCCTCGCCGCTTCCGCGGCATCGCCCGCCCGCCAGCCTAACATCGTCCTCATCCTCATCGACGACATGGGTTATCGCGATACGGGCTTCGTCGGGAACAAGTACATCAGCACCCCGAACATCGATAAGATCGCGAAGTCGGGCGCGGTCTTCTCGCAGTGCTACGCCAGCGCCCCGAACTGCGCGCCGACCCGCGCGTGCCTCCTCACCGGCCAATATACGCCGCGACACGGCGTCTACACCGTCGTCGATGACCGCTACGCCCCGGGCCAGCCGCACATGAAGGTGATGTCCACCAAGGGTAACGACGAACTCCCCGAGAAGACCAAGACCGTCGCCGACGTCCTGAAGTCCGGCGGTTACGCCACCGCGCTCATCGGGATGTGGAACCTCGGCCGCGGCCGCAACGGCACGCCGGGTAATCCCACGGGCCGAGGCTTCGAC